>Ga0207414_1000010_pt1 | contig 95514 bp, 103 predicted proteins | sample PonA231FremontCA_2_FD_187269 | JGI IMG/M metagenome (GOLD analysis project Ga0207414, IMG submission 187269) | Marine sediment microbial community from Fremont, CA, USA - Pond A23 Sediment 1 (SPAdes) | ecosystem: Environmental > Aquatic > Marine > Unclassified | place: USA: Fremont, California...
GGTTCGTACGGACGCTAAACCTTGCTGGAGTACCGTTGAGCGGGCTTATTGACTGCTTCGCGGTCAACGTGTTTCGCTGAGTTATGCAAGAGCCTCGAAGATTTTCGGGTGCAGCAAGATCTTCGGTCTTGCCATGCCCCTGCTCAGTCCTCGGTTCCGACTAAGTGTCGGAACGCTCGTCCTTCGCGGGAAGGGCGGGATTCTCTCGCTGTTACACGTAACTCATGACTAGCGACGTGTCAAGCACGAACGCCGCAAGAAAATCAGTGAAACCCGCGTCCGACGCCCTCGTCGATGAGGTCGTCGAGTTCCGAGGAAAGGAGCTCTTCGGCGTCCTCGAACGTCTCCGAGAGATCCTCAAGTTCCTCCGGACGGTCGTACATGTCGTACTCCATCGGGCCGAAGGCCGGGCTGTCGAGGGCATCCATCACGTCCTCGAACAGGGCGTCGCCGGTCGTTGGGGCGTCGGCGTGGGTTTCGATGACGGCCTCGAGTTGCTTCGCGCGCTCTTTTGCCTCGTCGGTGTCCTCGATTCCTTGATTGACCCCGAACCGGCCCGCGTTATCGGCTTCGGGAAACAGCGGGTCGAGTTCGTCGTCGATCCGCCGGGCGACCTGCGAGCCGACGCCGCGGACCTCGTATGGGTTCTTTGCGAACGTCTTCAGCTGGAAGACGCCGACCGCAGGGTGGCCGATGAACATATCCTCGCCGACGCCGCCGCGGCGATCTCCGGCGACGGCCCGCCACCCGCTCGCGTCGGCGTCCGATTCCACGACGTTCTCGAGTATGTCCTGCCAGTCGCGGACGCGCATACATTCCCGTTCGGCCGAAACCGAAAAGAACCTATCGACTCCGCCGACCCGGCCGGTTCCGGGTGTATCGTCCCCCCGACCGACAGCGTTTTTCCCCCGAGGACGCACGATCGGGTGTGAACGTTCGTGGTCCGGTTCTCGAGGTTGGCGATCCCCGAACGGTCGAGACGAGCCACGGCACTAGCGACCTCGTTGCGGTGACACTCCGCCCCGATTGCGGGGCGAGCGCACCCGTCGACGTGACGCTGTGGGGAAAGTGGACCGAAACCGCCGCCGATATCGAGCTGGGGATGGAGTTACTCGTCACGGACGCCGAGGAGCGGGAGTTCAACGGCGAACCGTCATATTCGACGACTGGCACGTCGGCGGTCGTCGTCGAACCGGATTTTCTGGTCGACGTGACCGACATCCGCGGGTGGGTCCAGTGCCCCCGAATCTACTATCTGAACAAGCTCACCGGGCTCCCGCTCAAATATCCCGTTGTCAAAGGGACCGTCGTCCACGACGTGTTCGGCGACCTGCTTCGGGGGCGGGATATCGACGACAGCATCGACGAACGGGTCGCAACGGCGGCCCTCGAGGTCGGGTTGCTCGGGGAGACAGCCGACGGCGTCGCCGACGATGTTAGACAGAATGCGGCCGCAATCGAGGGGTGGCTCCGGCAGGGCCGCTTCGGCGAGGACTCGTGGCGATCCGAGCAGACGCTCATATCCGAGCACTTCGGCATCAAAGGCCGGGCCGACGCGGTTCGCCGCGGGACCCCGGTCGAGTTGAAAACCGGAAAGAACCTCAAGCGCGATCCGCGGTTTCAGGACAAGGTGCAGGCGACCTGCTACGCATTGCTCTTGGCCGACGATATCGAGGACGCACCCGACACGGGGACGCTTCTCTATACGAAAAACACCGCGCTGGATCGTGGCGACGCCTCCGGCGACCTCTCGCCCGCCAAGGAGTTCTCGATCGGCCCCGGATTCCTCAAGTACGTCCTCCGGGTCCGAAACGAGATCGCCGCCGCGGAGTACGATCGTTCCGTTCCCACCGGGTTCGAAGGCGGAGCGAAGTGCGAGTACTGCTTCGAGCGGGACACGTGCATGGCGGTCGCCGGCCGGCTCGATCAGGAGTCGAAGGCGGGGCAGGTGGGCGAACCGCTCCCCGAGAACGAACGGGCGTACTTCGAGCGGTTCTACCGTGCGATCGAGGACGAACGCCGCGAGGTCCACGCCGAGTACCGGAAGCTCTGGGAGCAATCGGCCGAGGAGCGGGCCGACGACGACCGCGCGCTGATCGATCTCGAACCGACCGGCCGAGAACCCGTCTCGGGAGGCCGGTGGGAGCTTCGCGCCCGGCGGACGACCGACGCCGTCTCGAAACTCCGCGAGGGCGACCGCGTGCTCGCGAGCGACGGCCACCCGACGCGCGGGACCGCCGAACTCGCGACGATCACCGACCTCGGCGAGGAGGTCGTCGTCGTCGCCGACGAGCCTCTTGAGTTGTGCCGCCTCGACCAGTATCCCTCCGAGATCGGCGTCGACCGTCAGTTGACCGCGCTCCACGATGCGATTTTGCGGGGCGACTCCGACCGCAAGGATATCCTCTTCGGCCGGCGGGATCCGTCGTTCTCGGGCGAGCGCCGGCCGGTCATCGACAACAACGAGGCGCAAAACGACGCGGTGAACGCCGCGCTCCGGGCCGACGACTTCGCGTTGATCCACGGGCCGCCCGGCACGGGCAAGACCTACACCCTCGCGCAAACGGTCCGGGGGCTTGTCGAGCGCGGCGAGCGGGTGTTGCTCTCGGCGTTCACCAACCGCGCCGTCGACAACGCGATCGAGGCGCTTGAGGCCCAGGGATTCACCGACGTGTTGCGGTGGGGATCGGAAACGGGCGTCCGCGACGACATGCAGGGGTATCGGCTCGAACAGCGCGGCGATCCCGAGGAGCGGGCGGCGACGCTCGCCGCGGCCGACGTGGTCGCCGCCACGACCGCGGCGTGTGGCTCGCGCGTGCTCAAATCACAGTCGTTCGACGTCGCCGTCGTCGACGAGGCCGGACAGCTCACGGAGCCCGGCACGTTCCTGCCGGCGACGCTCTCGGATCGGTTCGTCCTGGTCGGCGACCATCGACAGCTCCCGCCGGTGGTCAGGGCCGAAAACGACCTCCAGATCTCGCTCTTCGAGCGTCTCATCGAGGCATACCCCGAGGCCGCGGTCATGCTTGACAGGCAGTACCGGATGAGCCAGCGAATCCAGTACTTCCCGAGCGAGGAGTTCTACGACGGGGCGCTCCGCCCCGCGACCGCCGAGGTGGCGGCCCGGCGACTTGCCAATCTAGACGGCGTCGACGCCGACGCACTCCCGGCGGCGCTGTCCGGCGGTGTCGCTTTCGTCGATCCCGACGGGACCGCGAGGGGGAACACAAACCCTACCGAGGCCGACCGGGTCGCCGGCGTCGTCCGGTCGTTCCTCGATGCAGGCGTCGATCCAGACGATATCGGTGTCATCGCGCCGTTTCGGGCACAGGTCGCGGAGATCTCGCGCCGGCTCTCCGGGGTCGCTGTCGATACGGTCGATCGGTTTCAGGGCTCATCGAAGGAGGTCGTCGTCATCTCCTTCACCGCGACCGGCGACCTATCGAGTCCCATCTTCGAGGATCACCGCCGGGTCAACGTCGCGCTAACGCGAGCCAAGCGGTCGCTCGTCCTCGTCGGCGACCGGGCGGCGCTCACGAGCGACCCCTTTTATACACGGATGCTCGAATGGGCGAAGTAGGTGTGGACGAAAGGCGCGGCGTCGGACATCCACAGCGGTAAGACCTAGCCCCCACAAGGGGGCCGTATGGACGCCGAGGAAACCGTCCGGATCTATTACGACGCCCTTCGGGCCGGTGACGCGCTCGCCCCGTTTTTCGCCCCCGAGGAGACGATCGTGAAGTTCGGTATCGGCGAACGGCTTCGCGGCTTCGACGAGATCGAGGCCGGCCTCGCCGAACAGACCGAGACAACGGAAAAGTGGGTCGTCGACAGCAATCGGCTCCGTGTCACGGAGCGCGACGAGCACGCGTGGTTCTCCGACGATGTCCGGATGGCGTGGACTGACCGCGAGACGGGTGATCGGTACGAGTTCGACACCCGGTGGAGCGGAACCCTCGAACGGAGGCCGGACGCCGATTCGATGGGCGCCGCCGGAACATCGTGGCGGTTCGTCGGCATGCACGTGTCAGTCCCCGGAGGGACCCGATAGTGGTCGATCCCGTCTCGAGCGCCGACCGCGTCCGGACGCTCCGGTGGGTGAAACTCGGGACGATCATTTTAGTGGGACTATCGGCGGGGCTCATCTCCGTGCAGGGTGGGGCTACGATGGAACTGGCCGCCGGATCGACCGCAGCCGGGCTGTTTCTCGGGGGGGCGTTAGTGTGGTATCTGTTTCCGGACACGGACGCCATCGCTCCGGCCGCCCGGGGGCGTGATGACCGGTAGTCGGTCGGCTGTATCGACTACCGACGGTCCACCTCCTGCGGTCCGATGCCGGCGATCTCCGGGTTACGCTCTAGTGATTTCCCCACCGCCCTGTGGCGGTCCGTTCGCCGATAATTCCGAAACACAGCGACGGCAAAACTGAAACTGTGGGTCGTTCAGCGTCCCACAGATGGGGCACTGCACCGTCCCTGCGTCCGACGATCCGGCGCTGCTGTCGGTGGATTCGGGACGGTCTTGGGGGGTGGAAGGCCCGGGAGAGTCCTCGGCGGATAGCCTGGACGGGCGTCCGGGCGACTCTCTAGTGGGCTCCGAGGCCGAGTCGGACAGCGACCGGTAGAGGTACACCGCGAAGACGGCGTGGACGAGGAGCACGAAGGCACCGATGGCGGTGATCGTGGTGAAATCGACCATACCCAACGTGGATCTACACGTCAGTCGTATTTATCATTTCGGCGTCTCTCCCCGGTTCGGCCCGTGGTGGCTACGCGACCCGGCGGAGCCACGCCGCGGGGTCGTCCAACTCGGCGTCGGTCGGTAGGTTCTCCGGGCGCTCCCAGACCGCGCTGGCACCCGCGACGCCGCGCTCGTCGGCGACAGCGTCGAAAAAGTCCTTGCCGCGCTCGTATTGGCGGCGTTTCCGCCCGAACCCGAGCACCCGCCGGAGGAGCGCCGAGATCGGGCCGGCCTCGCGCCGCCGCGCGTCGAGTTTCTCGCGCAGATCGGCGTACTCCTCGTCGAAGGCCCGATCCATGACGAGTTCGGCGTACCCCTCGACAGCGGTCATCGTGATGTCAAGTTCGCTGAGTGCCTCCCGGTCGAGGTGGCCCGCGGCGAGTTCGGAGACAGCGGCTTCCATCTTCGATTCGAGGTGCGCCGCGAGCCACGGTGCGGCGTCGAACTCCGCGGCGTGGGCGACCTCGTGGAACGCGATCCAGCGCCGAAAGCGATCACGGTCGGCTTCAAGCGCGTCGGCGACCGCGACAACGTTCGGGTGGACGAAATAAAGGCAGTGGTCGTCGTCGCCGAGCAGGACCGGGTCGTACTGCCCGAGGACGTTGTTCGCGAGGAACCCGAGCGTGATCGCCATCGTCCCGGTGTTCGCCGCGCGGGCGATAGAGGGTGCGACCACCGCTCCGTTCTCCAGCGGGGCGAGAAGCCGCCGGAACGTCGCGACGTTCGCGTCGATCCAGTGGTGGCGGTTCTGTACCTCGACTGTTCCCGGCAGGTCGAAGTCGACACCCGACGCGGTTCGGATCATCGACCGCGCGTCGGCGACATCGTCGGCATACCCCTCTTGATCGGCCGCGGACAGCGATAACTCGCCCGGGTCGGTCCCGGCGCGGGCTGCGGTACCGACGGCGGTCCAGTCGACCGGACTGTCGCCCTCCGAATCGGCGACGGCGCGTACGGCACGGAAGAGATTCACACAGAAAACACTCGATCCGTCGTCAAAGCTCTTGCGGACCCCGATATAATGGGCCGCGAACGGCACGGCGGTCACTAACCCCAACGCTACGACTCGACGTCGAGCGCGTTGTCGTCCGCATCGAGTGCGTCGCTATCCGCACCGGGCACGTCGTCCTCGCCGAGGACCCGCGTCCGGACGAGGTAGGCCACGGCAATCAGAAAGCACAAGCCGACGAGCACGGCGAAGATTGTCCCCCGCTTCGAGGACGATTCCTCGGGAGCGGCCGTCCCGCCGGCATCGATCTCCTTTTGACCGCGGCTATACGGCGCGTTTGCGGTCAGATCCGAGTCCTCGAAGTGGAGTTCGATGAATGTGAACTCGACCATATCGCGACTTCACCGCGGAGGGATTTATACCAACCGGCGGGCACCTCGTCGATAGCACGGTGAAGACTGGACGTCTACGGTCGGACGCCGAGGAGTCGGCGTATATATGCGGACCCACGGTGCCGGGACGTTGATGTGGACGGCGACCACAGCGATCGTATGGATCAGATACGACGATCATTCCTTGAGGAGTTGCTCTCGCTGTCGACGCCCTCCGGGTTCGAGACCGACGGCCAGCGCCGCTGGCTGGCGTACGTCGAGGAGTACGCCGATGAGACACACGTTGATGCCTACGGAAACGCAGTTGCAGTCCACGAAGGCGGGGCCGACGCCCCGAGCATCGCAGTCGCCGGCCACGGCGACGAGATCGGGTTGATGATTCGAGCGATCGGCGACGACGGTTTCCTGAAGCTCTCGCGGATCGGCGGTTCGGACCGGACCGTCACCCGCGGTCAGCGCGTCACCGTCCATACCGACGACGGCCCGGTTTCGGGTGTCATCGGGCAGGTCGCGATCCACCTCCGGGACTCGGGAGACGACGAGTACGACGAGATCGCAGAACAGCACGTCGATATCGGCGTCGAGGACGGCGACGACGCCGAGGAACTCGTCGACGTCGGTGACCCGGTGACGATCGAAACGCCGATCACGGAGTTAGCCGACGGCCGCCTCGCGGCGAGGGGGATGGATAACCGGGTCGGCATCTGGACAGCGGCCGAAGCGTTCCGGCGCGCCGTGGAGGCCGATCCGGACGTGACTGTGTATGCGGTCTCGACGGTCCAAGAGGAGGTCGGCCTCCAGGGAGCGCGGATGGTCGGCTTCGAGTTTGACCCCGACGCCGTCGTCGCCGTCGACGTGACCCATGCAACCGACCACCCGGATACCCCAAGCATCCGCGGCAGCGATGTCGACTTGGGCGGCGGGCCGGTCGTCGCCCGCGGGAGCGCGAATCACCCGGCGCTCGTTGAGGCCGTCCGCGGCGTCGGGGACGGGGCGGAGATCGACTACCAGTTGGCGGCGGCGGGGAGTCGGACAGGCACCGACGCCGACGCCTTTTATACCTCTTCGGGCGGGACACCCGCGCTCAACCTCGGGCTCCCAAACCGGTACATGCACACCCCCGTCGAGGTCGTCGACCCGGCCGATCTCGACGCCGCGGCGTCGCTGCTCGCCGAGGTCGCCGGCCGCCTCGGCGAGTTCACGCCGTTCGACGCCGGTATATAAACTCATTGGCCATCGCGGCGCGGTCAGGGTTGTGCATTCCGCGTCGAACCGCGGGCTCCGGACCGGGTCGACACAGACTATCGAGTCGGGAACGTCCGTTCGAACTCCGTTCCAACGGCGGGGCAGTTCGAAGCACAATCCCGGGCGTGGGTCGGTGCGTTTATACCACTCGCACGCGCCTTTCTCGGTATGACTGACCGTCCGCTCGATGTGCTTGAGGCGACGCTCGGAAGCGACGTACGCGTGACGCTCAAGGGCAGCGAGACTCACGAGGGCGTCCTCTCGGGATACGACCAGCACATGAACCTCGTCTTGGGCGAGGGCGACAACGTAACCATTATCCGCGGCGATAACGTCGTTTCGATACAACCATGACTGGCGCCGGGACCCCGAGCCAAGGCAAGAAGAACAAGACGACGCACGTCAAATGTAGACGCTGCGGCGAGAAGTCCTACCACTCCAGAAAGAAGGTCTGTGCGTCCTGTGGGTTCGGTAAGACGGCCAAGCGCCGCGATTACGCCTGGCAGTCCAAGCAGAACGAGTAACGAACATCGCTGTTTTCTGGTCTCCTGCATCCGCTTCAACCAGCGACAACACTACGATCGCTGTGGCAGACGACGGGACTAATCGATAGGGCGACTAAGGCGCGCGTAGGCAACCGACCGTACGTGTACGGCTGTCACACACCTATACATAACTAGTCATACGCACACACGGCCGGCCGTAGGTATGTTATATCGTGGTATAGTAACGATATCGTAGTAGACCAAGGGCGCTGACCCGCGGCCGCCTGCCGGCGTATATCCACGAACGTGAATACTTGTGAGTCTTATAAGCCGTCGATCAGGCACGATGGAGTGGGTTTTTGTCTCTGGGACTCGGATCGATAGGTATGCCAGACGGGCGGCACTCGGATGGGCCGACGGAGAAATGCGGTGTCGTCGGCGTCTCGTTGGATGGGCGAGACGCGGCGCGACCGCTGTACTACGCGCTCTATGCGCTGCAACACCGCGGCCAGGAGTCCGCGGGAATCGTCACCCACGACGGGTTTCAACAGCACAGCCACGTCGAGATGGGACTGGTCGGTGACGCCTTCGACGAGGGGGACATCGAGGCGCTGAAAGGGTCGACGGGCGTCGGACACGTCCGATACCCGACGGCCGGCAGTGTCAACTCCTGTTGTGCGCAGCCGTTTTCAGTGTCGTTCAAATCTGGATCGCTCGGGTTGAGTCATAACGGCAACTTGGTCAACACCGCGGAACTCCGCGATGAACTCGCCGCGAGCGGCCACGCCTTCACCAGCGACGGCGACACGGAGGTCATCGCCCACGACCTCGCGCGCAACCTGCTGGAGGCCGATCTCATTCGGGCGGTCAAGCGGACGATGGATCGGATCCACGGCTCGTACTCGCTGACGATTGCCCACGACGACACGATCCTCGGGGTCCGCGACCCGCAGGGCAACCGGCCGCTCTGCATCGGTGAGCTCGACGACGGCTACATCCTCGCCTCCGAGTCGGCCGCGATCGATGTCCTCGACGGCGAGTTGGTACGCGACGTCCGCCCCGGCGAACTCGTCGTCCTAGAGGCGGACGGTGCCGGGTTTGACTCGTATCAACTCGTCGAACAGGAAAACACCGCTCACTGTTTCTTCGAACACGTTTATTTCGCCCGCCCGGACTCCCGTATCGACGGCAATCTTGTCTACGACGTGCGGCGTGAACTCGGCCGGAAGCTCTGGGAGGAATCCGGCGTTGAAAGCGACGTCGTGTTGCCGGTGCCCGATTCGGGGCGGGCCTTCGCGTCCGGCTACGCCGAAGCCGCTCAAGACGACGGCGACAACGTGGAGTTCGCCGAAGGGCTGATGAAAAACCGCTATGTCGGCCGCACGTTCATCATGCCGACACAGGACGCCCGCGAACGCGCCGTCCGCCTCAAGCTCAACCCCATCAAGGATGTCGTCGAGGGCCGCACTGTCACCGTCATCGACGACTCGATCGTCAGGGGAACAACCTCGACGCAGTTGGTGAAACTCCTGAACGACGTCGGCGCCGAGGCGGTCCACATGCGCATCGGCGCGCCGGAGATCGTCGCACCCTGCTACATGGGGATCGACATGGCCTCCCGCGAGGAGTTGATCGCTGCCGGCCGCGACACCGACACGATCTGTGAGGACGTCGGGGCCGACTCGCTTTCATACCTCTCGATCGACGCCGTCGCGGAGGCGCTCACCGAGTCACGCGCCGACCTCTGTCTCGGCTGTGTCACCGGGGAGTACCCCTACGATATCGAGGGCGAATCGACGGACCGCGATATCGTCCGTCCGGACATCGAAGATCCCCACGCCGGCGTCGCGGACGACTGAATCCCTCCGGTTTCATTTGACCGCCCCGGCTCGTTCCTGTCCCCGCGCGTGTTCAGCGCGCCCAGACGGTCTCGTTTCGCATCTCGAGGACGGCCTCGCCCTTGACGGCCGCGGTCCGCCGTGCTGTCACGACCCCTCGGGCGTCGTTCCCGGCCGACGGTCGCTTGTCGAGGATCTCAAGTTCGACCGCAAGCGTGTCGTCCGGACGGACCGGCGTCGGAAACCGGAGATCCTCGATATGGCCCGCCGCGATGACGTCCGAGTCGCCGTAGAACGTCTCGACGACGGGTGACTGCGTCAGCGCGAAGGTGTGGATCCCGCTGGCGATGATGTCGCCGAACGGGGAGTCGGCGGCCGCAACCGGATCTGTGTGGATCTCCAGCGGGTCGTAGCGCTCGCCAAAGGTGACGATCTCCTCGCGGTCGACAGTGACCGCTCCGCAATCGATCGACTCGCCGACGGTCACGCCGGCGAACGTTCGATATGTCATACCGATATGACTCTGCGCGGCGGAATATCGGTTGTGATCGCCGAAGGGAATTTGCATGCGAGGCCACGCGCGAGCGGCAATCGTGACGCCTGTGAACTTGAGTTTCGCGGGGCATCGTTTATTATCGGGCGGCACCTAACAACGACGAATGGCCCTCCGTCGGTTTCTCCGGGCAAGCGTACCGGAGTCAGCGCTCTCATCGGTTGCTATGGAGGTCACCCGCCGCTTCGGCGACGAGGCGGCAAACGCAGAGTTCGAACGCCTCGACGCCGACAACTGGCTGTCAGTTCCGTGTGTGGTGGATGACCGGTGGTTCGTGAAGGTAATCGCCGAACAGCACACGTTCGTCCACGCACTGTTGACTACCGGCCGGAACATCGGGGCGTTCTCCTCGGGGACCGAGGGGTTCTTTGAGCGCTTCTCGACGCCGTTGGAGATGGCCGGCCACGAACTGGCGGCGACCGAGCGGATCCGGGAACTCGGCATCGCCGCCCCGGAGCCGATCGAGGCGTTCGAACACGATGGCTTCGGCGTGTTGGTGCTCGAGTACCTCCCGGCGTTTCGGACGTTCGACGACCTCCCGACCGATCGGGCGCTATCGTTCGCACCGACGCTGTTTTGCAACCTCGCGTCGATGCATGCGGCCGGGCTCGCACACGGGGATCTCCGGGCCGAGAACGTGTTGGTGGCCCCGGATGAGGACGGCGTCGAGACGCTGTATTTCATCGATGCCACCCGTGTTAGCGAGGGTGCAATCGAGGACGCGAAGGCGTACGATATCGCCTGCGGGCTGGCCTCGCTCGCGCCACACGTCGGTGCGAACGCGGCCGTCGCCGCGGCGCTCGACGCCTACCCGGTCGAGGACCTCCTCGCGGCCCGCGAGTTCCTCGACTTCGTCGGGCTTCGCCCCGACCACGATTTCGACACCACATCGGTGAAAGCCGAGATTGAAAAGGCGGCTGCGTGAGGCTGCCCGTCGGCAGGCGCTCGTCGAGTTTCTGACAGTCGCTCATAACTGACAGCCGCCGGGCCCCGTGGCCGGACCGTATCGGACCGTCAGTCGGCCTTCAGTTCCGCACCCTGCCGCTGAGCATCAGAGAGGACATCCTCGAGGGATTTCTCCACGGGTTCATTGTACAGGAGAACGTCGATGGGCAGCGTCGGCGCGCCGTCAACGAGGTTTTCGAGCAGCACGAGCCGTTCGCGAGCCCGTGACATCCCGACGTAGAACACCCGGCGTTCGTTGTCAGTCATCGTCGGGACGGGATCGGAGCGTTTCGTGAACGCCCCCTCGCCGGGGACCGCCTCCGGGTCTTCGACCGAGGCAGCCATCTGTTCGACGACCTTCTCCGTGAGATCGGTCGCGACGAAAACGTGGTCGGCCTCGCGGCCCTTTGCCGAGTGGATCGTACCCACGCGGACGCGGTCCGGATCGCTGCCGCGGTACCCGCCGCTGAAGTAGGCGTCAACGGAGCGTTCTTGAAAGTTCGACACCCGGGTGAGCATGTCTGCGGCCGAGCGCGGGCCGGGGGCGAAGGGGGCGTGTTCGTCGACGAAGTCCGCGGCGACCTCCAAGTTGGTGAGGTCCTCGACGCCCTCAGCATCCTCAAGGGCGTCAAGAGCGTCGAAATAGTCGTCACGCTCGCCGGTCCCGAAAGCGCTGTCGGCGAGCATCTCGCCGAGGCGTTTGGCCTGGAGGCCGTCGATCGGGTTGTCCTCCTCAAGCGCCTCGACAGCGTCGACGTAGCCCCGCAGGCGGTCGGTCCACATCCGCTGATCCGTCAGGGCGGTAAATGGGATCCCCTCGCCGATGAACTCGTCCATGAACTGGAACATCTGATAGCGCGCCCGAAACAGACACATCACGCTACCCTCGTCGTCCTGGTCGACCGTCATCCGAACGTTGCGGACCAGATCGATCATCGACGGCGAGCGGACAGCCTCGACGGAGCCGCCTTCCTTGCGCGGCTTGAGGTCCTTGTCTTGTCGCTTTTCGATGTGGCTGATCTGGGTGTTGACAACGTTCAGGATCCGTGAGGGAAGCCGGTAGCTGTTCGGCAGCACGACATCGTCGTTGACCACTTCATCGAGCAGGAGGTTCGGGTCCGCCCCTTGCCAAGCGTAGACGACCTGGTCGTCGTCGCCAGCGATGAGTACCGACTCCATGTGTGGTTTCCACTCATCGTAGACGCCGTACTGCAGCGTCGTGATGTCCTGAAACTCGTCGATGACGAGGTGGTCGACGCTCGGCAAAAGCGAGCGCTGTTGGACGCGTTCGAGCATGTCGGCGAACCCGACGACCCCCTCATCGCCCTTGTAGCTCCGCCAGGCCCGGATCGCCTCGGGGATGTCGAGGCGGTCGTCGTCACTCGGCCATGTCGGGGTGTACTTGTTGCCCGTCTGGGCGTTGTCGTCGATGTCCGGCGGCAGCCGGACCTCTTCTTCATCCCACTTGAACGGGACATCGTACCAGTCAGCGACGTCGCGTTCGGTCCGTTGGAGCCACTGGGAGGTGGCGATGATCTTGTTGCCGAGCGTCGTCGACCGGGCCGACCGGCGCCGACTGGAGTCGTTCTCGTCCTCAAACTCGATGCCGTAGTCATCGCAGAACTCCTCCTTGTGCTTCTCGCCAACGACATCACCGCGCGAGAGGTTCAACAGCTCGTACGCCTTCGCGTGCATCGTACAGACGTTACTTCGGAGCGACTTCGGCGAACGATCGAGCCGCTCGCCAAGTCGTTCGCGAACCTCGGCGGCGGCCGCTCGGGTGTAAGAAACAACGAGGATGTCGTTGATGTCGACCCCTTCCTCGAGCATCTCGTCGACGCGGTCAAGCAACGCCGTCGTCTTCCCGCTCCCCGGTCCCCCGAAGAGCCGTGTCACATGCGTGGATGTCGCCATTACTCGCGTAATGCCGCCCACAAGTATAAATAGCCTGTTTGATTTCGGCGTCGATACGAGCGAAAGCCGGCCGTCGAAGTTTTATTTCGGCCGCCAGCCACAGACCGAGCAACTCGACGCGTCGAGCGCGTGGAGGCCGCCGCAGTCGGGACACCGCTTTTTGTTATAGTCGCGCTCCCAGGAGCGAGTTTCGGTCTTGTGGCCGTTATCCTCCAAGAATTCGTCGAACACGTCGTTTGCGGTCGCCATACGGGTTACCGTTAGACGACATCAGTAATAAACGCTGTGGTAGTTCTTATCATGATCCTCGGTGTTGTGAGCCTCGGGCCGCCGACGTTTTTATTAGACCCCGCCGTACAGTCCGTATGGACACCGACGATAGTCTCCCGCTCGTCCATCTCAGCCGCCCGGGAACCCGCAAGTCGAACGCTCCTGCCGTCGTGTTGCTCCACGGTCGCGGGACGAACGAACGCGACCTACTCCCCATCGGGGATCGGCTTCCCGACGAGATCCACGTTCTGAGCGTCCGCGCCCCGGAGCCGATGGACGGTCCCGACAGCTACACGTGGTACGAGTTGGACCTCTCGGCCGGCGGCCTCCACGCTAGCCAACCCGACGCCGAGGGGTTCCGCCGGAGCCTCGATTCTATCCACGAGTTTATTCAGGGAGCGATCGACCGGTACGACCTTGCTCCCGACCGGATCGGCCTGCTCGGGTTCAGCCAAGGCGCTATCGCGAGCATGGCCGCGCTGCTCGAGCGGGCGGACGCCTACCGGTGGGTCGTCGCGCTGAACGGCTATCTCGCCGACTCACACGCGGACCGGGCGGTGGAGGCGGCTGACAAACCGATCTTCGTCGGCTGCGGATCGATGGATCAAGTCATCCCGCCCGAGCGCGCTGAGCGCGCGGCCGAAACGCTCGCCGAGGGCGGCGCCGACGTCCGGTTCGAACGCTATGGCGTCGGCCATGGGACGACACCCGAGGAACTCTCGGATGTCCTCAGATGGCTGGACGGTCGATACTGATGCGGGAAATGCCGCCGATCGCGCCCCGTCGGCGGTGAGCAACCGTTGCTCGCGCCCGTCCTGACACCGGGGCTTTCCGATCACCTTGGTCACGACGACAGCGGGACCGACGGGATTTATCGACGACGAGCGACGAAGGCGTAATATGGAGTCCGACCCCGACCCCGCCCGGTTCCGCGATCTCATGCTCGATGCCGAACCGGGGTTCGAGGAGGTCCTTCGGTGTGTCTTCGGGATTCAGGAGCATGAAGCACGCCTCTATTTGGAGCTTCTCGACGCCCCCGACAGTACCGTCGCCGAACTCGCGGAGACGGTCGATCGCGACCGGAGTAACGTCAATCGTGGGTTGACGACGCTTATGGACAAAAACCTCGCCGAGCGCCGCCGCCGCCTCCTCGATAGCGGCGGTCACGTCTACCAGTACCGCGCGACGCCGCCGACCGAGGCCCGTGACCTGATGCACGAGACGCTTGATGAGTGGGCCGCCTACGTCCACGATCGGATCGACGAGTTCCCGTGACCGAGCGCTGGGCGGTCACTCCGGGTCGTCGCCGGCCGTGACGAACTCGAAGCGCGCTCCACCAGTTTCGGACTCGCCGACGAGAACGTCCCACCCGTGGGCGGCCGCGATCTCATCGACGATCGCCAGCCCGGACCCGCTGCCGTCGGCGCTCGTCGTGAACCCCGATTCGAGAACGTGTTCTCGGTCCGACTCGGGGATTCCGGGGCCGTCGTCGGAGACATAGAAACCGCTTGCGGTCGCGCCGAACTGGACGGAAACGGCCGCCGAGCCGTGCTCGACACTATCGTCGGACCCCGCCCGACTACCCGTGGAACCGTGTTCAACGCTATTCCGAAACAAGTTCTCAAGCAGTCGCTCGATCCGGTCGGCGTCCCCCTGAAGATCGACGTCCTCCCGGAGTGTCATCGCCGCGCCATCGGTCTCGATGACGGCCCACGCGGCGTCAGCCGCCTCGGACAGCGACACCGGCTCGGGATCGGTGACGGCATTACCGAGCCGCGCGAACTCGAGCATCTCGTCGATCCGGCTATCGGCGTCCGCAAGCGCCTCTCGGACGGCAACTAGGTTCTCATCGTCCCCATGGGCTTCGATCGCCAATTCGAGCCGCCCCGCGGCCACAGATAGCGGGTTCCGGAGATCGTGTGACGCCTGCCTGGCAAAGCGATCGAGACGCTCGTTTTGCCGTTCAAGCCGCCGGGTCCGGTTGCGCCGCTCGATCTCGTAGCCGAGCCACCGGCTCGCCATCTCGACGAACGTCCGCTCGCTGCCAGTGAACTCCCGGCCGCGGGGGTCGTTGGAAGCGAAACACAGCGTCCCGAAGAGGTCCCCATCGACGAGCACCTTCCCCCCGATGTAGCTCCCGAGCTTAAAAAGCTCATAGGCGGGATCGGCGTCCCACCCCTCCCCGACGGCGTTCGCGACGGCGAGAAAGCCATCACCGTCGATCGTCTTCCGGCAGTACGACTGCTCTATCGGGCACTGCTCGCCGGCCGACAACAGTTCGTGATCGCCGACGGCGGTGGTGATCCGCTGTGTAGCCGAATCGACCTCGGTGATGAATCCATAGGGGAGATCGAGGTACTGGCAGCCGAGTTCGAGGATCTCCTTGCGACGCGCCTCGAAGGAGAGCGTCGCGTTCGAGGCGACGACGTAGAGTTCGTGGAGGGCATCGATACTTGCCTCGATCCGCTCGCGGAGTCGGGTCGGCTGGGAATTGTCGGTGAGGATACCGGTGAAAATCGTCTCCCCGTCGAGCGGTGTCTCGCGGATGGCGATCGAAACCGGAACCTCGTGGCCGTCGCGGTGCATCGCCGGCAGTTCGATGCGGTCCCAATCGAGGTGGCTCTCCCCGGTCTCGAGGTACCGTTCGAACGCACCCGTATGGGCCGCTTGGAGTCGCTCGGGGATCACACGGAACAGCGAGTCGTCTACGAGGTCTTCGGGGTCGTGGCCGAGCAGCTCTTCCACCGCGGCGTTGGCGTACCGGATGGTACTATCCTGATCGATCGACAGCACGGCGAACGGCGCATCCTCGACGAGTTCCGCGAACGGCAATCCGATCGCGGACCCGGGGGCAACACGTTGATCATCCGTTCCGGCCATGAACAACAGTTCATAACGCGCTCGTTCACATAGATGTACCGTGTCGTTAGAACGGTGGACTGGTAATCCAGTACGTTCCTTTCGAAAATAGTTATGACCTAGCTCCTAACGGGTCGGTCGTTGAGTATGATACCGTATCCCCGGACATGTTTACAAGTGACTGTAGCAAACAATCCAGGTTCGGGCGGGGGCTGCCGTCACACGGTGTCCCGTAACTCAAGTACCAGCGGCACGTTATATGCTATATGCCTGAATCGATCGTCGTGGAACCGGGCGAGCGAACCGCCGAGGAACTGCTCTCGGGGCTTGAAAACGGCGAGCGGTTCGTCGTCAAGACGGAAGTATTGGGCTCAATCGAGGAGCTGACGCTCCGTTTCGACGGAGAAATATACTACTGCGACTCGCCGACGATACTGCACAAACACACCGACGCCGACGAGATGCGCGAGTGCATCGAGGATCTCGGATTCGAGAACTCGGAGTGATACGTGGTCGGCGGAGTCGACGGATCGGCCCGTCATCGCGGTAGTGTATTTCGTCGATCGCACCACACTATTTTTTACCCTCTATTCAAAATCGGGCACCATGTCCTCGACACACGCGGCCGGCTCGGAGCCGATGTTCTCGAAGCCCTCGAATCCGATCGGGATCGTCGCGATCCTCATGGCGACCGTGACGGGCGTGTTACACCTTCTTGCGGTGATGAACGCGATCCAGTTCAGCCAGACGCTCGCCATCCTCTTCGCGCTCAACGGGTTGGGGTTTCTCGGAGGGATCGTCGTGTATCTCTCGCGCTTTTGGCGCCGACCGCTGTTTCTCGTCGCCGCGGCGTACGGGATCGTGACGATCCTCGCGCTGTTTCAATTCCAAGGCTGGGGCATCGAGGCCTTTTATATGCAGGGTAACATCAACCCGATCGCCGTCATCTCGAAGGCCGTCGAGGCGGTCTTCTCCGCCTGCTGTCTGTATCTGTACGCCGCCGACGCCTGACTCGATCCCCCGGAGCTAGGCCGGATTTCCTGTCACAGTTCGACCCGGCGGCGGGAAAGCGGCCCCTTTTTGCGACTCCGATTCTCACTTCCGATAATGGCAGATCTCGCGCTTCCCGATCGGCCCGACGCCCCCGAGGCCGCCGACGACGGCGTCTGGCTCCACTGTATCGAGTGCGGTCACGGACACGCCCCCTTCGAGGACATCATTTACACCTGCACCGAGTGTGGTGGCCTACTTGAGGTCCGATACGACCGCTACCCGACGTTTGACGAGTTCGAGGGCACCGGCGTCTGGCGGTACAACGCCGCGTTGCCGTTCGAGGAGGGTGTCACGCTCCCGGAGGGGAATACGCCGCTACACCGCGCCCCGGGGCTCCGTGAGGAGGTCGGCGTCCGGAACCTCCGGATCAAACACGAGGGAATGAACCCGACGGGCTCGTTCAAAGATCGGGGGATGACTGTCGGCGTGCGGGTCGCGGAGTCCCTCGATGTCGACCGCTTGGCGTGTGCCTCGACGGGGAACACCTCCGCCGCGCTGGCCGCCTACGGCGCGCGGGCGAACCTCGAGACGCTCGTGTTGTTGCCAGCGGGAAAGGTCGCCGCGGGCAAGATCGCTCAGGCGAGTCTCCATGACGCGAGGATTCTCGAGGTCGACGGCAACTTCGATTCGTGTCTCGACATCGTCCAAGAACTGGCCGACCGGGGGGAGGCGTACCTCCTCAACTCGCTGAACCCCTTCCGGCTCGAGGGCCAGAAGACGATCGGCCTCGAGATTCTGGAGTCGTTCTACGAGGAGCACGGCCGATTTCCGGACCGGATCATCCTTCCTGTCGGGAACGCCGGCAACACCGCCGCGCTTTATAAGTGCTTTCGGGAGATGGTCGCCTCTGGTGACCTTGCGCCGGGCGACGTGCCGAAACTTACTGGTGTCCAAGCCGAGGGGGCGGCCCCGATGGTCGAGGCGATCGAGGAGGGCCTCGAAGACACCCGTCGTTGGGAGGACGTCGAGACGGTCGCGACGGCGATCCGGATCGGCAACCCCGTCAACGCGCCGAAAGCGCTGCCCGGCATCCGCGAGACCGACGGAACGGCCGTTGCCGTCTCCGACGAGGAGATCACCGACGCACAGCGAGCCATCGCCGGCGAGGGGATCGGTGTCGAACCCGCGTCGGCGGCCTCCGTCGCCGGCCTCCGGAAACTCCGCGAGGAGGGCGTCGTCGGAAGCGGCGAGGACGTTGTCTGTCTCACGACCGGCCACCTCCTGAAGGACCCAGAGGCCGCTGCGGCGGCCGGAAACGACCCTGACCCCGTCGCGAACAGCACCGAGGCCGTCCTCCGACTGCTCGCCGGCGGAAGTGGGACGCTCGGTGGATTGTTGGGGCGGCTCAAGCGCCTGTTCAGTTGATCCGGAGGCGGATGGGTTAATCCCGAGATCGTTGCCTCGCGTGCTCTGTGCGCTATACTCGTTATCATCGCCCCATGCGTCAAATCGTTGTGTCCGCCTAGCTTTGCACCGAAAACGGCAGTTCCGGGCCGAACCCTCCATCGGAGCCACCGTTCCCGTCTGGCTCGCCCCCTGAGGTTCCGTTTCCGGTCGAACCGCCCCCCGGCGTTCCGCCCGCGTCGGAGTCGCCGTCCCCGTTCTCAGCCGAGTTACCGTCCCCGGTTGAGTCGCCGTCCGCGACTTCTGACGGCGGGGTGTACTCGAGCGACAAGAACAACCGCGCGATCGAGTTTGCCGCGTCTGCCTCGGCCGGATATAGCCCGTACGCGATGACCGTATCGCCGGTGTCCGGGTGTGGCGCTCGCATGAGGTGGAGGAACGCTTCGGGTGTCTCGCCGGCCTCGGCTTCGGTCGCCATGACGGTGACGTTCACCGGTTCGTCGAACGGCTCGATGGTGTAGTTGCCGTACTGCTCGAACCCCTGTGAGTTGGTCTCAGGGAGGTAACGAAACACCCGCTCGTGATCGCCGGTCAACAACGGGTTCAGACTCCGACCGGCGATACGTACCGCCGGCGTCGTTATGACCCCGAGTTGTACCGTCTCGATACCCGCTGGGCGGTCGCTTTCCGGCCCGTACTGCGCCATGTGGTTTCGAATGACGACCTGCGTCTCGTTCCCGTCGCCCTCGCCGACGCTCACTGTCTCGTTGATCGTCTGTGTCTCCTCGTAGTGGCGTTCGTACCCCTCCTCGTCGAGAGAGCTGTTCTCGCCGAGGGTCTCACCGGACTCGAACCTGAGAGCGTCCTCGCCAAACGGCAGCCCCGAACAGCCCGCGAGAATCACACAAAACGCCACCACCCCAAGTGTCCGATAGTGCATAGCATTACTCGATGCGGCGACGGCATAGCGGTTCGATCGGACTCACGGCTCGAAACGTCGGTATACGCCCCGGAATCAGAACGCCCTTTTAAATTGAGGGCGAATAGCCCGGTATGCAGCTAATGGTGGACACAGCGCGCTCGGCCACGCGACCACCGACAGCGGCCCGCGACGCCAGCATTCGATCGACCCGCCGCGGCGTCTGTCTGCTCGCGGTGGCTCTTCCTCTGGCCGGGTGCATCTCCGATCCCGGTGCCGACTGTCGTGGCGCGACGGTTCGGCTGTCGTTGCGGCCGGTGAGTGCCGTCCAGTCGCCGCTCGTCCTCAACCCCGAACGGCTTTCGGCCGAGGCGGTCGTCGTTGTCGAAACCGCCATCGAGGACGAACACGTCGAGCGCTGTGTATCTTGGCACCCCGACGCGGGCGAAACCGGGGCTTCACCAGGGTTGGCGGAACTCGGCGAGATGATTGAAGCACACGCTGGGGTCGAACTCCCCGCTGACATCGAGACGGACGCCCGGTTTCGGGGGGACCCGTATCGGCTCTCGCTGGTCACCGATCGGAACGGGTGAGCGACAACCGCCCCGAGAGACTGCACGCCGGTGTCGCTGGCTCCGACCGGGTCAGGTCGGCTCGCGGATCGCCGAGGCGGTGCCGGCGGCGAGCGCGCCGATGATGAGGACAATGACGCTCGCGGCGTTGAGAAATGACGTCGCGCCGACGCGAACCTTCCCGAATATTTCGAGCGGGACCGTCGTCGTTCCCGATCCGGATAAAAAGAACGTAATGAGGAACTCGTTAAACGACAGGGCAAAACAAAACAACGCGCTGGCGACAAGGGCCGGCAACAGTAGTGGGAGCGTTACGGTTCGAAAAACTGCCACCCGATCGGCGCCGAGGTCGCGGGCGGCCTCAGAAAACGCCGGATCCAGTTCACCGTACCGGGCCGCGATGAGGAACGTGCTGAACGGGAGCACCCAGAACAGGTGCCCGAGCGCGACCGGGAGCAGGCCGAACCCGATGCCGAGGCGGTTGGCGGTGATCCCGATTCCGAAGGCGACGACCACCGTGGGCACGAACAGCGGAAGCGCGATGACGGCACCGATCGCGCCACGAACGGATGCGCGGAGCCGACTGCGGACGAGGGTGTAGGCCGCGGCCAACCCAAGGGTGGTCCCGAACACGGCGGCGAAGACGCCGAGACCGAGGCTCGTGAGCATACTCCTGACGAAGCGACGATCGGCGAACACCTCGCCGTACCACCGCAGCGAGAACCCATCGAGTGGGATTGTCGGCTGGGCACCGGGCGATAGAGACAGGTATCCGACGACGACGACGGGAAGATACAGGAAACAAAACGTCACCGCGACGACCGCCCCCGGAAAACGGCCGGCACCCCGAACGAGCAATCGGTCGAGCCGGGTCACCATCGTTTCAACTCTCGTCTGACCGGCGGCAATTGAGCCCCGAGAACGAACCCAACGACGACGATTAACAGGAAGACCATCGAGAGGGCGGCAGCCAACCCGAGAGCAGAGAACTGTTCGAACGCCTCCACGACGAGCGTCGCGATCATCACGTCTCCGGGGCCGCCGAGTATCTCCGGCGTCGTGTACGCGCCGGCGATCCGGGCATAGACGACGATCGCGCCGGCGACCGCCCCCGGGAACGTCCGTGGAAGGACCACGTCGACGACGACCCGCCGGTTCGTCGCCCCGAGATCCCGCGCGGCCTCGATCAACCGCCCGTCGAGTCGCTCCATCGAAACGTACAGCGTCAACACGACGTAGGGGAGATATATATAGATGAATCCTATAAACACCGAGAGATCGCTGAACAACAGTCCGAGCGGTTCGCTGACGGCCCCGGTGGCGACGAGCAGTCTGTTCAGGATGCCGCCGCGCGCGAGGATCCACACCCACGTGTAATTGAGGACAACGTAGTTGAGCCACAACGGCAGCGTGAGCGCGATGAGCGCCGGTAGCCTGATGCTGGCTGGACACCGATGCGCGAGCCAGTACGTCACGGGATACGCAACGACGAGACACGTGACAGTCGCTGCCACACCCATCCCGAGCGAGTATATGAGGCTCGTCCGGTACAGCGGCGTCGTCGCCGTAACGTAGTTGTCGATGGATGGCCCCGGGGCGACACTCTCGACGAGGAGTATCGCGACCGGGAGAATGCCGAGCAACACCGCGATCGTGACCGGCCCACTCGCGATCAGGGCGTCTCGGACTCCCCCTCTGCGTTCACTCGTCCTCATCGTCCACTATGACTGCTCGGTCGATAGCAAACCGGATACGATCGCCGGTAGCCATGCCGCCCCCGCCCGCAGGGCGGTCGGGAGTCGTCCGGCTGCCGACCGCTGTTCGTGCCGCAAGCGTCCCGCCGTCACCCGTTTCAACCGTCACCTGTCGATAAAATCCCTTGTACGCTAGCCGCCGAACGGTTCCCGAGAAGGGTCCCTCGCCGACGGATACCGATTCGGGACGAACGACGACCGTAACCGTCTCGCCGACCGACGGATCGCTCCGGCCGGCGGCGGCTTCGAACCCGCCAAGCGCTGTCTCGACAGCCGCACGATCGCCGTCGACAGCGGTAACATCGCCGCGGAGCGTTGTCGCGCCCCCGAGGAAATCGGCGACAAACTGTGTCTTCGGCCGACCGTACAGCTCCTCCGGAGTGCCGATGTCGACGATGCGCCCCTCGCGCATGACGCCGATCCGGTCGGACATGCTCATCGCGCTTTCTTGATCGTGCGTAACGTACAGAAACGCCGTCCCGGACTCACGTTGGATCCGTTTCAACTCCGATTGCATCTCCTCTCTGAGCGCTCGGTCGAGCGACGACAGCGGTTCGTCGAGCAACAACACCGTCGGATCGTTTACCAAAGCCCGGGCCAACGCGACGCGCTGTTTTTGACCGCCGGACAACGCCGCTGGATCCCGGTCGCCGTAGGACGGAAGTGAAACCAATTCGAGGGCTTCGTTGACACGACGGCGGCGCTTGTCGCCATCGATACCCTGCCGTGCAAGACCATATCCGATGTTCTCGGCGACGCTCATGTGCGGAAACAGGACCAGATCCTGAAAAACGATGTTCGTATCCCGTGAGCGGGGCGGCAGGTCCGTCGCCGGTTTGCCACCGATCCGAACGACGCCGGTGTCCGGTCGCTCAAGCCCGGCCAGCATCCGGAGTGTCGTCGTCTTTCCACACCCTGAGGGGCCGACCAACCCGAGAAACTCCGAGCCGTCGATCCGAAGGTGAACGTCGTCGACCGCCGCAACGTCGCCGAAGGACTTCGACAACCCCTCGACTTCGAGCGCTGCGGTCGCCGTCATCCGCCGGATTCGGTCTTTGCCTCGCTCCACGTCCGACTGTACGTCTCGATGAGTTCCGGCGGCTTCGGTTCCTCGTATATGAACTGGTCAGGGGTGTCGAGGCCGAGAACCGTTCTGTCGATATTCTGCTCCTCGAAGACCCTCTCGTTGGGTACCGCAATGTTGTTCGGCTCCATCAGCGACCGATACCCCATCTCGCTTTGCCACTCCTCGATGAACGTGTGCGCGAGCTCCGGATTTTCGGCCCCGGCGCGGATCGTATGCTGGATGAACCACGCTTTCGTCCCCTCCTCGGGGAACACCCGTTCGACCGGCAGCCCATCGTCTTTCATCGCCTGGATGACGTAGTTCCACACCGGCTGGACGCCGACCGTCTCCGTGCGGAGCAGTTGCTCGGACTCGCCGCCGTTACCCCAGAGTCCAGCCGTGTTGTTCAATCTATCAATCAGATCCGCACGGAGCGCCTCAATGTCGATGTCGGCTTCCGAGGATGGGTTCAGCTCTGTCCCGGTGGCCGCATTCCGGTACAACACCTGAAGCCGTGCGTCGTCGCGGCCCCCGGCGACCCCCGACAGGTCGTCGTCCCACAGATCAGCGAGCGCCGTAATCTCGCGGTCAACGATGTCGGTGTTGACTGCGAGCGGCGTCTGTCCGAAGCTCCGGGGGACGCCGTATACCTGTCCGTCGCTCTCGAAGTAATCCTTTTTCAAAAAGTCGAAGATGTCCTCGTACGACGGCACCTGATCGAGGTCGATCGGCTGAATCAACTCCTCGTCCATCGCCGGCTTCACCGCGTAGTTACCGAGCGGCGCGATATCGTAGTCGGCGCGCCCGGCTCGGAGTTGCGACAGCGTCTCCGCGGACCCCTGTGCGGACTGTCGTTCAACGGTCACGCCGTGTCTGTTTTCGAACTCCTCGATGACACCGTCGTTGTACACGTATCCCCAGTCGATGATACGGAGCGTGTCCGATCCGCCGCCGAGTTCGAGACACCCGGCGATCCCCGTCCCCAGTGTGGCACCGGCACCGCTCAGAAACGCACGACGGGATGCGTTCATAGTTATAATGTTAATAACGCGCTCGGAGGGTATAAATCGATGGAAACCGCCAATTTCAGCGGTCGTCTACAGAACACTCGGCCTGGCAGTACCAGCGACATGTCAGTGCTAGCGTTCATCGATCCGTCGGCGACCCGTCGCGGCGGTGTGCGAGACGTTCGGCGACGACCGACGGCACCGGCGTCCGGCAGTACCCGCAGTACCACGACCGGCCCGTCATCGTCGATTCCCGCGTCAGATCCTCGACCGCGCCCAGCGTCGCTCCACAGCCATCGCACGTGTACGTCGAGGCCATACCGGGGGTTGTGGCCGAGCGAATACGGACCTGTCGGCGACGCCGGTAGACGACAGCACATATACGCGGCTGCCGCGAACGGCGAGGCGATGACACGCCGGCCGACAACGGTCGAAAACGCCGCCCTCCTCTCTGTCGGAGGGATCGGGTACGGCGCGCTGTTGTTCGTGTGGTTCTCACTGCCGGCGTATCTCTCATCTGTCACCGACGCGCTGGGGTTGAGCGGAACGCAGGCGGGCGTGCTGGCCGGTGCGATCCCGCTGACGTACATCCCGCTCGGCCTCCTGAGCGGGCTCGTCGTTGATCGCATCGGTGCCCGAACCGGCATCGGCGTCGGGATCGCGCTCGCGGGCCTCGGGCAGTTCGGTCGGGCGAGCGCGGGCGGGTTTCCGTCGATGCTCGCGCTGACGCTCCTGATGGGCGTCGGCGCGACGGGGATCACGTTCGGGCTCCCGAAACTCGCCGCCGAACTCTACCCGCCGGCGTTTGTCGGTCGGGCAGCGTCGGTGTATCTCCTCGCGTCATACGCGGGGAGTGCAACAGTGTTCGCGGCGGGGCGATCGGTGCTCGGCCCCGCCCTCGGCGGCTGGCGGCCGCTGTTTCTCGCGAGCGGGGCCGTGATGGTCGCGCTCGCCGGCGCGTGGGCGCTCTTGGCGTGGTTCGTTCCGGCTGGTCGTCACGACCCGGATGATGGGGCCGGCGAAAGCGGGGGGTTCGCGCTCGCATCGCTATCGGGTGACGTTCGCGCCGTCTTCGCCCACCGGGATCTCCGATTGTTGGTTCTCCTCGGGGCGGCGTACCTGTTCGTCGTGCACGGGCTTCAGGGGTGGCTCGTCACGCTGTTCGAGGCTCGCGGGATCGCTCCGGGGCTCGCCGGCGGAGTCACTGCCGTCTTGGTGGGCGGTCAGATCACGGGGGTTCTCGCCGTGCCGGTGGTCGCCGAACGCTTCGGGGTAACCCGTGAGGCGCTGGTTGGCTGCGGCGCCGTCGCCTGCGTCGGCGTTCTCGGGCTCTTTTTTACCCCGACGCTCGCGCTGTTGCTCGTGCTCCCGGTCATCTCGGTCGGGATCGGCGTGGGTGGGCTCTCGCCGCTGATCCGTGCGATCCCAGTGGAAATCGAGGGGATCGGCCCGGCGCTGACCGGGACTGCGGTCGGGCTCGTCTTCGCGATCGGGGAGATCGGGGGCTTCCTCGGTCCCGTCGTCGTCGGCGCGCTTCGGGACGCGACGGGGTCGTTCGCACCCGGGCTCGCGCTGTGTGCGATCGCGGCCCTCGTTACCGTCGGCGCGGGGGCGTCAATGAGCGAGTTGTGATCGTGATCGAACCGCTATTTGACGGGGATGTATTTAAATGAGCGAGGACACTCGGCCGACTGGTTATAAGTTCGCGGGGGGTTTCATCAACGATGTCGGCGATCCGTCCGCTCAGCTACGTATAAATGAACACGAACAGGAGAGCGAACCATCGGGTCAGGACCGGACGCCCCGGCCGGCGCTACTCCACGTACCGCTTCGCCAGCCAGGCCTCCGCGCAACGGAGACGGTAGGCGAACGTCGACCCCGGAACGTCGAGGCGCTCGGCGAGTTCGTACGCCTCAACCTCTCTCGGTGTTTCGTAGTAGCCGGCCTCAACCGCGGCGGCGAGCGCGTCGGCCTGCTCGGGCGGTAGGTCCGCTGTCACCTCTCGTTCGGGGTCTGAAACGCGTTCGAAGCGCACATCGGCGTCGGCGATTGCCTGAACCGCCTCGACGAACGAACCGACGGGGCCATCGGGTGCGAGCACCCGCCAGCGTTGCGTTCGCCCGCGCCACGTCTCCTCGAGGACGACTCCGTCGCCAAAGCGGTCGCGGGCGAGATGTGGGATCGAGTCGCAGTCGTCAGTCCGCTCCCAGTAGGAGTACAACACGAGCGATCCGGCGGATTGATCGAGGACCGTCGTCTCCCAGTCGCCGTCGCAGCCGTCCCGAACCAGACAGTCGGTGAAGTACCGCGCGCCGGCCATGTCCTCAAGTCGATCCAGCGCGGCCTCGGGGCCGCTCGCGTGGTCGACCCGCCAGAGGCTCGTCTCGGTGACGTGACACGCCGACGACCGAAGCCTCGCGTCGGGATAGTCGGCGAGCAGGTCAGCGACCGGGTTCGCCCCCGGCGGATGCTCGACGACGACGACGAGTTCGCGCATACCGGAGGACAGACTTCCGAAGGAATAAAACAGTCCCTACGGCCTGAAGCGGGTCGCCTTGCCCGAGGTGACGGTCGCATGCTCGGCCTCGTGGGGGTCCGGCGGCCCCGCGTCGTATCGGGCCCCGACCGCGGCCCCGAGTGCGTCTCTGACACAGACGCGGGCCGCGTTGCCGACGGCTGTCGCGCTCCCCGCGAACGCCGTCCCGTCCTCTACAGCCGGACACCCGACAGCAACTGCATCGCTCGTCGTCCCGGTGCAGCCGGCGCGGCCAAGAAGCGTCCCCGCCTTCGCCTCGACGATCGTGGCGAGGAGTCCGGCCAGCCCGCCGTCCGAGAGCGGCTCCGTCGACCCGACGAAGATGTTGACCGTCCCGGGGCGAAACGCGTCGTCGGGGAATGCGTCCGCGTCGATATCGCCGTCCCGGCCGTCAACCCGCCGGCTGTTATCACCCGCCGGCAGCAAAGCGGGGTTCGACAGCCCTGCGGTCACGACCGCCTCGACCGGCCCGTACCGAGCCCCCCTGGCGTTCGTCTGCCGAACGCCGGTCAGAAGCGTTGGCCCCTCGGGGACCGACCCGAGCCGCTCGGTCGCGTACCCCGCGAGGTCCGTGCGCCCAAACCCCTCCGGAACGGTGAGATTGTGGGCGGCTCGGGCCGTCGCGTACCCGCCGTCGAAGCCGTTCGAGAGCCACCGAGTCCCCGGCCGGCGGAGCGTCAGACGGTCGTCGGTCCGCTCGTACTCGAACATTACCACACCTCGTCGAGAACGGAAAACAGCTCTTCGGTCGCAGCCCGATCCCGGACGGCAATCCGAACGTGTGTATCAAGCCCGCGAAACGTCGTCGCGTCACGGAGGACGACACCGCGGCCTTTGCAGGCCGAAAGCAGTTTTGCGGGAGGTTTGCCGACATCGCAGAGGACGAACGGGGCTTCCGAGGGATACACCTCGAACCCGCGGGCCACGAGACCCTCGCGGAGATGCCTGCGCTCCTCCGCGACGCGCCGTCTGGTTTCTTTGATGAACACCGAGTCCCGCATCGCGTGGGCGCCGACCGCGGCCGCGGGCCCGCCGACGGACCACGCCGGTCGAGCTGTCCGGAGTCGCTCGCCCGCCTCGCCGTCGGCGACCGCAAAGCCTGCCCTGAGGCCGGGGAGCCCGAACAGTTTGGTGAGCGAGCGAGCAGCGATGACGGCCGGGTGACCGGCGAGCGACGCCCGGTCGGTGAAGCCGAGAAACGCCTCGTCAGCCAGAAGCGTCGTCCCCGAGTCCACACACTGGTCGGCGAACGACCGGAGGGCCGACTCGGGGTACAGCTCTCCAGTCGGGTTGTTCGGCGTGCAGACGATCGCCATCGCGTACCCGGAGGGATCGCGATCGATAACCTCCTCGTGGGGAACGACGACGGCTTCGCCGCCGGCCAACTCGACCTCGCGGACGTACTCCCCGAAGGAGGGTGCGGGGACGAGGACGCGAGTACCCGGCGAGACGGTCACGCCGATCGCCAACCGGATCGCCGCCAGTCCCCCCGGCGTCGGGATGACGGAGTCCGGATCACAACCGACGTAGTCGGCTGCCGCCGCCCGGAACGCCGGGTAGCTGTCGTTGGGGTATGAGTGAGCGTCCGCGAAGGCGTCCCGATAGACCGTCTGCGTGCCGTCCGGAACCCGTGGGTTGATGTTCGCGCTCAGGTCGAGCACGTCCGGGTCGTCGCTCGAGCCGTGGGGAACGCGCCCCACGCCGTCGACGCTGTCAGGATCCATTCGACGTGCCCCCCTCGATCGCGTCGGCGAACGCCGCTGCGACAGCCGCGTCCTCGGGTCGGTTGACGTTGACCGCGAGGCGGGCGTCGTAGCTCACGCGTATCGTCTCCGCCTCCCGCTCGCCGACGATGTTTAGCCCGGTTGGGGCGAGATCACGGCCGCCGTGTGCTCGCGTCGTATCGATACTGACGCCGAGGCGACGCTTGAGAACCGCCGGGACGCAAACGGTCAGCGCGCCGCCGCCGTGGGCGTCGATCGCCCGGTCGATCGTTTCGTCGCTCAAAAGGGGAAGGTCGGCAACGACGGTCAGAACGGGGGGATCGACACGCTCGAGCGCGTCCGTCAGGTCGGCGACGTACCCCTCGCCGTCCGCCTCGACGACCGGTATTCGACCCCGCAATCGATCGGCCGTTCCGGGCGTCTTTGGCGACGTGACTGCGTAGGTGGTGTCGACCCGGCTCGCTTCGAGGGCGTCGAGGACCCGCTCAACCATCGGCTCACCGCCGACCTCGAACAGCGGCTTCTCGCCGCGGTCGAGACGGGTCCCCGCCCCGCCACACATCACGAGAGCGTCCACGCGATCACCCCCAAGTGCAGCCCGAGGACACGGGCGAGTTCGTTCGTCGCCCCAAAGACATCGCCGTTGACGCCACCGAGCGTTCTCTCCCCCCACCGGATCAGGCTGACAGCGACGAGCGGCCCGGCGGCGACGGCGGCGAGTCCGACCGGGACGGGAGGCACGAGCAACGCTGCCGGGAGTGCCACGAGGACCGGCCCGAGCAGCAATGCCGGCTCCGCGCGTTCGGTGAACGCCGACCCGAGCCCCTCGTGAGCCGCGCTCGCGAGGCAGGCGACGGTCGCCATCCCGAGTTTCGCGCCGACTTCGGCGGCAACGACGATCCCGGCGGCAGTCAAGGGCGGCGCGCCGGCGAGTCCGAGCGCGCCGAGGACGAGTCCACCTACGACAACAGCAATTGCGACGATGGCACCGACGCCGGTTGCAGTATCTTTCAGCGCCTCCCGAGCGTCCCCCTCCCCGTGTGCCGCCATCGCGTCGCCGAGGTCGGCGACCCCGTCGAAGTGCGGAATCCCGACAACGACGACGAGCGAGAGGAGGTAACCGAAGGTGACCGTCGCCCCCGACAGCCCCGACAGGAACGGCACCGCCACGAGCGCGCCGATCGGGTACGCCACGAGCGGAAACGCGGCGGGGAACGATCGGAACCGGTCCCAATCGGCTTCGCCGCTTCCGATTGGGACGCGGGTGAGGAACGCAACGCCGCCACGAAGCCCGCCGGCAACTGATCTTAGAGCCATCGAAGCACCCCCACGGCGACGGCTACCCCGTAGGCGAGGACCGCTCCACGGCGTATCGCCCCGATAGCGTCGTGGCTGTCCGACACCGTCGGGTAGTCGGCGACCCCATTGAGCGTGTACGCGCCTGGCTTTTCAAGACGTACATTCAATGCCGCGGCGAGGGTGCCCATCGGCCACCCGGCGTTCGGCGAGGCCGGTTCGCGCGCGTACCGACGGGCTCGGACGGGAGCCTCCGGATCGCCGGCGCCGAACGCCAGAAACGGCGCCGACAGCCGGGCGGGAACAAACATGAGGATGTCGTCAAGCCTGGCGCTCGCCCAACCGAATCGGCCGGGGTAACCGAACATCGAATCCATCGTGTTTGCACCCTTCAAAAGCGCCGCGCCGGCAGCCGCCGCGGGAACCGAGACAAACGAAAGCGCAACGAACGTTAACAGCGGTGCGAGAAAGCCATCGGAGAAGTTCTCGGCGAGGCTCTCTACGGCCGCACTTCGAACGAGGCCGGGCGACAGTCCCGAAGCGTCACGTCCCACGAGCGCCAACAGCGCCTCCCTCGCGTCTCCGAGGTCGGTGTTGCTCAATTCGACGACGCGGCGGCCGCTCTCAATGAGTAGGCGGACGCTCGAGGCGACCCAAAGGACAAGGCCTGCGAGGATTGCGTCCGCAAACGGGACCGGGAGTCTCGCGGCAAGTGATACGGCGGCGTAGGCGGCCAGCGCACAGCCCGCCGGCACCGCAAGCGCGTAGACCGTGCCGGCGAGTTTTGGGACACCGAAACGGTGCTGCTCCAGCCGTCCGAGCAGTCGCCCCAATACCGCAACTGGGTGAACCGCGGCCGGCGGCTCCCCGACAGCAGCCTCGAGGCCGCCTGCGAGTCCGACCGAGACGACGAGCGCAGCCCCCGGATCGAACAGGTTCACGGCACTGACTCCAGATGCGAATCGAGTTCGGGGAGGCCAACATTTTCGATATTGAGGAATCGACCGCCGGCGGCCTGGACCCCACCGTCGGTGTCGGGATCGTCCCCGACGTGGACGAGCGACTCGGTGTCGACGTTGAGCCGGCCGGCGACCGTCTCAAACGCCCGCGGGTCGGGCTTGCGCCACCCGCAGCCGACGCTCGAGACGACGGCGTCGAAGGCCCCGCGAAGCTCCGCTCGAACCAGCGTTCGGCCGACGAGCTCCGGCACGCTGCAGTTCGAACAGAGCCCGACTGGCCCGCGTTCGGCCGCGGCGTCGATCGCCGACCGCGCGCCCTCGCGACGGCTAACAGTCGGATCGAAGGCAGCGACGACCGCCCGGCGGGCGGCGTTGTTCGGCGCGTCGACGCCGCGGGCGGAGAGTACGGCCGCGACGTGAGCAGGAAGCGGTACCTCCGCGCCCGCCGGCGCATCGACGTGGACCTCACAGTAGGCGTCCTCGAAGTCCGGCGGCACCGACACGCCGCGCTCGGCGAGCGCCTCGGCGACCGCGGCCGCGGGATCGTCGGGTGTCTCGGCAACGACGAGCGTGCCGAAGAGATCGAACGAGACTGCCACGACTGGCCGTACCGACCGCATCGACTTGAATCTCGTGGGACCGCCAGCCTCGGGACCGACCGCCGGCCGCCGTGCGCTCGGCTCCGACCCGAACCCGCGCGGGCGGCTCAGTCGGCGCGTTCGGGGCGGCCGGCGGTGCAGAACCGTGAGAGGTCGAGATTGTCTGCCGCCTCGCTCGCGTGCTCGTAGGGGCGGCCGACGACGATGTTGCCGGCGCGCTGTTTGCCGACCCCCGGGAGCATTCGCAGTTCGTCCATCGACGCAGAATTGACGTCAAGCGGGTAGGGGACACCCGAGACCGACCGGAAACCGTGGTCCGTGACCGCGACATCGATCGTCCGGCCCAGTTCACGCTCGCCTGGGAGCCCGACTAGGAGGGCGTAGGTACCGAGTTGACGACCAAACGTCTTGCCGTCTTGATGATATTCGAGGTGGACGTTCGGCAGAACAGTCCCCGGCGGGGCGACGCGCTGGAGCATCGGGTTGTCGATCTCTTCGCGGACCTCGCGTTTGTACGTCTTGAACAGTTGCCTGTGATCGTTGGCGATCTCCGCACCCGTCTCTGCCATTTCGGTCCCCTCGAACGCCATCACCTGTCGGATATTGATCCGCCGGACCATCAGCCCCGCCTCGTAGATGTCCCGGAGGAACTGCTTGTTGTGCTCGAACGTCTCGCGGCGCTCGCCGGCGAGGCCGTGGACAAGGTTGATCCCTGGCAACAGCTTCGGCAAGCGGTCGGCGTTCGGGTCGACCGAAGGGCCGTACGCGCGTTCGCCGTCGGGTGTCTCGCCAGGGCGCCACCCGCCCTCCTCGTTGACGATCCGAACCGCCTCAAGACACTCTTCGGCGGTCACCAGCAGGTTGTTTTCCTCTTGGACGAGCGGGTCGGCCGATTCAAGCCCGAACGCGGCCGTATCGCCGGGAGTGTTGTGCTCGGCAATGATCCGGATACCCCGCCGGGACCGTTCGGGGTAGTCCGTGATCGTCACGGGGTTCATGTTGTCGAGGTGCAGCGTCCCGAGGTCCGGAACCGCTTCGCGGATGCCGCCATAGAGGGCTTCGAGCGCCTCCGGATTCGGTGCCTCGCCGTCGCCGCCGTAAGCGAGGATATCGGCCTGCCGCCCGAGCCGGAAGTGCCGCGCGCCGTGGTCGGCGAGGCTGTCGACCTCGCCGACGACCGAGTCGGGTGTCCGGAAACTCGGGTCGCCGTACATCGGCTCCGTGCAGAACGAGCACCGGTAGGGACACCCGCGGGAGGTCTCCATCTCGCAGATGAGGTAGTCGGGATGGTCGGGGTGCTGTTCGATGACAAACGCCCCCTTTGCGGCCCAGCGGTCCAACTCGGCATTGTCGCGGTAGCGGTCCTCGAACCCCTCGAGACCACCGTGAGCGAGGTCGTAGACGGCGGCCTCGATGTCGGCCATCGCGAGGAAGTCGTAATCGAGGTCCGTCCGTTCGGTCTCAGAGGCACCCTCGTTGGCCTCGCCGACGCCGAAACGGACCGGCCCGCCCATCACGCTCGTCCCCTCGGCGGCCCAGGCGAGTTCTTTTACCTCGTCGGGTTCGGCGGGCGTTCCCCCGACGTACTTGCCGGGGACGGTCATCCCGCCGACGTAGACGAAGAGATCGGCGTCAACCACGTCGCGCCACTGCGAGCGATCTTCGCGCAGTTCGTCGATCGTGTGATACGTGATCGCGTCGGGGGGGACGCCGGCGTCGACGGCGGCTCCGGCGGCGAAGCGTGGGTACGTCGAGATGTACGGCGGCACGCCGAAGTGCGCCGGCTCGTCGACGTATCCGTCGACGATCGTGACGTCGATATCCGCCGGGTCTTTCATACGCTACGCAACGGTGCCGACGGGTAAAACGGATGCGGATAGACGCCGGCGCTGGGCGGTCGGGGTCGTGGCTGAGGTGGTCGATGAGGTCGCGGTTATGAGTAGGGTAAGGTCATGCCGGAAGGCGAGACCGCTGTCGCGGCTACCCGACAGAATTTATTTACGCCGGCGGCGGCTGCTAAATGAATAACGAAAACGCTGCGCAGGACGCGATATGTACAATCGACCGTACTCGCTAGGTCGAGTATATAAATAGATCATATCAATCCAATCGGGCACGTAGACTCATTCACCGATATATATTTAAAAATCCTGATCGACACACCATGCCCTATTCGGAGCGCGGATGCGGATGAGTGAAAACGAGCAGGGAGGCGAACCGAACGCCGTCAGTGCGACCTCGGCTCGACCGCGTCAAGCCCGCCGGTCTGTCCGAGCGTGAACGTGTAGATGAGTGTAATCACGGTGAAGGCGACGGCGCCGATACCCGCCATGACGAGGTCGCCGCGGGACAGCACGAAGCCGAAGAACGCGCCGATAGCCAGTCCGAATCCGATTCCGCCGACCAGTTCGAGTATCTCGACCATATCTGGTGGTTTCGGCGGTTGTTTGATATATATTTCGTCTGCAGACTGTCGGACTCGCGGGCGCACGGTCGGGCGCGACAGGACGGCTCCGGAGCGAGGCCGGTGCCGACTCAGACGTATATATACCCCTCCCGCCCCTCGTGCGGTCGATCCGTCCCAAAGTCGCCTCTGGCCGCCCGTGCCGTCGCGACGGCCGCGACGATGCTGTCGAGGGCGTCGCCGCCCGGCTCTTCTGCGGCGATTTCGCGGACCGATGCGGGGAGTTCGACGGCGACTTCCCCGGTGTCGGCCGCCGATAGCCGGGCAAGAATTTCGCGCCGTTTGGCCGCCGCCCCGTCGGCCCCGTCCTTGTACGTCGTATCGACCGTCCCGAGCCGTCTGAGGGTGCCCGCCGGGTAGACCTCGATCACGTTCCGCGCGCCGGCGGAATCCATCGGCGGAACGGACACCGACCCGGCTTCGACCAGCGGCGCGAGCACGTCGCGGATCCCGTACAGCGTCTGGTAGTACGTAATGAAACTGTACGGCGAACTCGCGCCGACAGTCCGGTCGGTCCGCCGCTTCAGTTCGACCCCCTCGCCCGGCAGCGACCGGGCCGTCGACTTGAGCTGATCGCGCATCCCCGGCGCGTCGGCGTCGGCGAAGGCCTCCGCGAACCAGCGCGTCGCCCCGTGCCACCCTTCGGTGCGCTCGGGGAGCAACTCGGCGGGCAACCCGAAGGAGACGTCGAGGCCGGTCGTGCCCTCGGATCGACCGAGCACCCCGCGCAACGCCCGGAGAATCGGCCCCCGAGCGGTCTCATCGAACCGCTCAGCCGCGGACCGGCAGCGCTCGATCCGTAGGCGGCCCGCCTCAAGCCGCCCCGTCGCGATCCAGATATCGTCGCCCGGCCGCTGGCCGCCACTGAAATCGACGCCGCGGATTTTCATGTCGATCGAAAGGCCTCCTAGCACAAAGCAACGAGGGGTCGCGCGCCGCTCTTCCTCTAATGCTGACTGTTTTTTGTGAACTTATATCAATCTGTTTCACGTGAAGAACAGTTCACCGGCTCGCCACTGCCGGGGAATTGATTACTGTCTCGCTCGTAGAGGGTAACATGCCGAAAACCCTAGAGGTCGTCTGCACCCGCGACGACTGCGATCTCGACATGATGGAGTTGCACTACCGGTACTCGATGCCGGACGGAACTGGCGTTGCGGCCTTCAGCTGCCCGTACTGCGGCGAGAGTGGCGGCTTGGAGGCAATCGAGGCATGATCCGGGACGTGGGGGCGTCACTGGGGCGGGCCGTCCTCGACGGGATCGGCCGGGCCGCGAGCCGGCTTCAAGAGCGGACGTCGCTCCCGGCCGATCTCCTCGAGAGCGACGAGGCGTACCTCGCCGTCTTCGACGCGCCCGGCGCGGTCGCCGACGACGTCTCGGTCCACTTCGAGGACGGTACGCTCTCGGTTCGGATCGACCGCTTCCGGGAGTTCTACGACGGCTACGAGATGCGCTTTCCCGGGCGTGGACTCGCCCTCGACGGCGAAGTATCACTTCCTGAGGAAGCGTCGGTCGACGCCGACCAGGCCGAGGCGACGCTTACCCGCGCCGGGACGCTCGAGGTGTTGCTCCCAAAGGCGGTATCGGAAGCCGACGATGTCGGCGGTGAGACGGCCATCGAAACCGATGACGGCGGGGACGACGGTGATGAGAACGATGCCCACGATAACGGGAGTACCAGCCACGACGAGGAGGGCAGCGGTGGCGACGGCCAAGGGTCACCCGATGGGGCGTAATCAGAACAGAGCCAGGGACCGGCTCAGGCGGTCGCCGGGTCGCCTTTCGACTTGATAACGGTGATCGCCTCGGCGTCGACGGCCTCGGTGTCGAGCCGCATCGAGACGAAGTTCCGCCGCTCGAAATCCTCGCGTTCGTCGGCCGTGCCAACCGTGCACCACAGTTGTACCTCCTCCGGACCGTGCCACTCGCCCTGTCTCGAGATCCCGAAGCAGACGTACTCCTCGTCGTCGAGTTCGATGACGGCACCCTTGCGGATGCCCGGATCGCCACGTACGATGAGATTCTTCATACCCGCCGTTCGTCCGAATCCGGGTTAAGCGCTTCGCACCAGACGGTCCGGGGTGCGTGACCCGACGGTCCTGTACTGAGGCCGACGGGCCCAGGGGCCGAGGCCCAACGGTCCAAGGACCGAGCCTGGAGAGAGAGCCCCAACGGCCCGGGCACCGAGAGTCGGACCCGAATCACGAGTCGGAGCGGGGAGGTAAAAACCAAACCCGTTTTAACCCACCGTCCACTACCGATCGGTACTTATGGAGATGCCACGCCGGTTCAACACGTACTGTCCGCACTGTCACAACCACCACGAACACGAGGTCGAGAAGGTCCGGACGGGCCGGTCCTCCGGCACGAAGTGGGACGCTCGCCGAACCCGCCGCGGGAAGGCGGTGATCGGAAACGCCGGCCGGTTCTCTAAGGTGCCGGGTGGCGACAAGCCGACAAAGAAGACCGACCTGAAGTACCGTTGCGGCGAGTGCGGCAAGGCCCACCTCCGAGAGGGATGGCGCGCCGGGCGGCTCACATTCCAGGAGTAACAATGGCTGGAAATTTCATCCGCGTCCGCTGTGACGACTGCGAGAACGAACAGGTCGTGTTCGGCAAGGCGGCGAACGCGGTCGACTGTGCGGTCTGTGGCTCGACGCTCGCCACGCCGACCGGCGGCGAGGCTGACCTCCACGGCGAGGTCCTCGAGACCGTCGAAGCGCGGTAGATATCGACCGGCGGGCGACAACGGTGGTTTTATTCTCGTCAGACGGATACGTTCGGGTATGAAATATAGCGGCTGGCCTACCCCCGGTGAACTCGTCGTCGGACGCGTCGACGAGATCGAGGATTTCGGCGTCTTTGTCGACTTAGAGGAGTACGAGAACAAACGCGGGTTAGTCCACGTCAGCGAGGTCGCCTCCGGATGGATCAAGAACGTCCGCGATCACGTCAACACGGATCAGATGGTCGTCTGCAAGGTGCTCGACGTCGACGAGAGCGCCCAGCAGGTCGACCTCTCGATAAAGGACGTCAACGATCACCAACGCTCCGACAAGATCCAAGAGTGGAAGAACGACCAGAAGGCCGACAAGTGGATGGAAATCGCCTTCGGCGAGGGGATCAAGGACGACGACTTCCGCCGGATCGCCAACGAGCTCATCGACAAACACGGGTCGCTCTACGCTGGCTTCGAGCAGGCAGCCATTCACGGTCCCGAGGCGATCGAGGGGACCGACCTCGACGATGAGGAGGTCGACGCGATCGTCGAGACGGCACGGGAGAACGTCTCGGTCCCGTACGTCACCGTCACCGGCTACGTCGACCTAGAGGCCCCGGGCGGTGACGGCGTCGAGAACGTCCGCGAGGCGCTTTCGGCCGCCGAAGGCAACGGTGAGATCCCCGATGAGATCGACCTTGAGGTGACCTACGTCGGTTCGCCAGAGTACCGGATCCGCGTGCAGGCGCCCAACTACAAGACCGCCGAGGACGAACTCGAGGCCAGCGCCGGACGCGCCAGTGAGGCCATCGAAACAGCCGGCGGATCCGCCGAGTTCCACCGCGAGCGCCGAACCGACGAGGACTAGGTGCATGGCGAAGTCCGACATCCGCGTTTGCTCGGCGTGGGAGCGCGAACACGACCGCCCGGTGTACACCCTCTCGGGGCGCTGCCCGATATGCGGCGCCGCGGCCGAAAACAGCGCGCCGGCGCCGTTCGATCCCGCCGACCCCTACGGGGAGTACCGTCGGCGCGCCCGCCGCCGAGACTGACTTTTCGGCGACTGTCTTTGCCGCTGTCGCGGATCGCCGTGCTCTTATATCGGTGGCCGCCCAGAAACTTCTATGGACGAGTTCGACATCGATCGGTTGTCGACCCCCAATCTCGATGACCCCGTACTGATCGAGGGGTTGCCGGGCGTCGGCCACGTCGGGAAGTTGGCCGCTGAGCACCTTCTCGAAGAGTTCGACGCCGAATTGGTGCGGCAGATCCACTCGGAGCACTTCCCGCCGCAGGTTACCGTCGAGGAGGGTCGGACCCAACTGGCCTCGGCGGAGGTGTACGCGATCCGCGATGCAGAGCGTGACCTGCTCGTGTTGACCGGCGATCATCAGGCCGGCGACGGGCCGGGACACTACCGTCTCACAGAGACGATCCTCGACGTCGCGGCCACCTTCGACGTCGCTCGGGTGTACGCCCTCGGTGGGATTCCCACCGGCGAGTTGGTTGACGAACCGGGTGTCGTCGGCGCGGCCACCACCGACGAACGAATCGAGGCGCTCGAATCCTTCGGCGTCGAGTTCCGCGAGAACGAACCCGCGGGCGGCATCGTCGGGGTCTCCGGACTCCTGCTCGGGTTGGGCGAACGGCGCGGCTTCGAGGCCGCCTGTCTGATGGGCGAGACGAGCGGCTACCTCGTCGACCCCAAGAGCGCTCGCGTCGTTCTCGAAACGCTCGAGGCCGCAGTACCGTTCGAGGTCGGCTACGATTCCCTCTCCGAGCGCGCCGAGGAGATGGAAGAGGTCGTCAAACGCATCCGGCAGATGGAACAGGGCACGACACCGAGTGAGGAAGACCTGAGGTACATCGGATGAGCCGCGTTCCCGTCACCGACGATGTCGTCGAACAGCTCCAAGACGTTCTTGAGGCTGACCTCCTCGATCACGAACTCAATCACATGGGCGCGGGCTTTGCGGCTCAGGACCTCGGCCACGAGGAACTGGCACAGTTCGTCCACGAGGCCGACGCCGCGACGTACTACGAGGCGCTCGAACGTGCTCGCGAACGGAGCGACGCCGACCTGTCCGCGGACCTCGAATCCGAATTCGACACCTGAGAGCCGCGGCCCACGGCCTCGGCTCCGAGCGCCAGCGGCGTTCGAACCTACACCGAACACCGGAGAACTCGCGCTTGGCGTCTCCGGACCGAGTTCGGGGATGAGACGCGATTCCAACAGAGCCAAGTTCGTCGTTTCCGTCTATTGGAACGATGAGTGTACTCCGTGAGGATATCGAGGACCTGCAGCGACGCTACGACGAGGGGCTGGCCGCCGAGGAGGTCGGGGCCGACGAGCGCGCCCTCCTCGACGAGTTTCTGACCGCCCTCGAGGCCGGCGATATCCGCGCCGCCCAGAAGGATGGCAACGAGTGGACTGCCAACAGTTGGGTCAAACAAGGCATCCTGCTCAACTTTGGGCTGCGAACTATCGAGACACACACCCATGGCGGCGTCGACTACCACGACGTCCTGCCGCTCAGAGAGACCGGCGACCTCCCGGCGCGCGGCACCCGGAACACGCCGAACGGCACCGTCGTCCGTCGGGGGGCCTACGTCGGTGGCGACGCCATTCTGATGAGCCCCGCCTTCGTCAATATCGGCGCGTACGTCGGCGACGGCACGCTTGTCGACTCCTGCGATACTGTCGGGTCGGCGGCACAGATCGGCGACAACGTCAAACTGGGCGCGAACACGCTGATCGGCGGCGTGCTTGAACCCGTTGAGGCCGCACCCGTGATCGTTGAGGACGGTGTTTCCCTGGGTGCCGGCTGTCGCGTCACGAGCGGGTTCGTCGTCGGCGAGGACAGCATCGTCGGCGAGAACACGCTGTTGACGCCCCGCATTCCGGTCTACGATCTAGTCGAAGAAGAGATTGTCTACGGCGAACTCCCACCCGAGCGGCGGGCGTTCAGCCGGTTCGTCGAGTCGAGCGTCGGCGACCACGATCTCTTCGACGGCGGCGCGTACAAGCCTGCCGTCGTCGCCACCGATGTCGAGGAGGAGACGATAGAGGCGACAGAACGCGAGGACGCCCTTCGGGACAACTGAGACGGGGTATAAATAAATCGCGGCGGGACGCTGTGTTCGGCGCGGCGCTTCGGCCGTTCTGTTTGAGCGACATATTGTGGTAGACATACACAGCCAATCTCGTTAGACAATCGCAATCCATTATATACTTTCGAGAATACAAACAGTATATCCAATATTAACATTATAATTCATAACAGTTTTGTACCCGTCGCTGCTCCGACCAGATGCACACGATGAGTAAGCGACGAACCGGGCAACAGCGTGGCGGCGCGATCCGAGCGTCAGCGTTCGCCCCCGGGGACTCGCGCTCATAGGAACACGATATACCCATGGCACACGACAACGACGGAACGGACGAGGTCGCAAGCCGAGTCCAAAACACCGAGTCGATCACACGAGACGTTGACAACCCCGCCGCCCGCGAACTCCGAGAGAAGTTCGACAAGCAGGACTTCACGTTCGCGCCCGGCCTGTACCACGCGCTTGATGCCCGGCTCGCCGAGATGGCCGGTCTCGACGCCGCGTACATGTCGGGCTACTCGACGGTGCTCGGCCAGTTCGGCTTCCCGGACCTCGAAATGGTCACAATGACCGAGATGGTCGAGAACGCAAAGCGAATCGTCGAAGCGACGAATCTGCCGGTCGTCGCCGACTGTGACACCGGCTACGGCGGCGTTCACAACGTCCGCCGCGCCGTCCGCGAGTACGAGAAGGCCGGCGTCGCCGCCGTCCACATCGAGGATCAGACGACGCCAAAGCGCTGCGGACACATCGCCGGCAAGCAGATCGTGCCCCGGGATGAGGCCGAGGCACGCTTCTCTGCGGCCGTCGACGCAAAGCAGTCCGAGGATACCATCGTCATTGCCCGGACGGACGCCTACGGCTCCGCCAACGGCGACTGGGATGAACACCTCGAGCGTGGCCGCATCTACGCCGACGCCGGCGTCGACCTGGTCTGGCCCGAGATGCCCGACCCCTCCCGAGAGGACGCCGTCAACTACGCCGAGACGATCCACGAGACTCACCCCGACCTGGATCTCGCGTTCAACTACTCGAGTTCCTTCGCGTGGTCCGAGGAGGAGGACCCGCTCACGTTCCAGGAACTCGGCGACCTCGGCTACCAGTACATCTTCATCACGCTGTACGCGCTGCACTCCGGCGCACACGCGGTCTACGAGGATATGTCGAACATCGCCGAAAACGACGAGGCGGCCCAGTGGGACCTCGAGGACCGCTACCTGGACCACGAGACCGAGAGCCACCACGAGCTCTCGTTCGTCTCGCGCTTCCAGGACATCGAAGCGCAGTTCGACCCCGATGCGAAGGCCCGGATGGAGCAGTCCGCGGGCTTCACCGAGGAAGAGAGCGACCCGGTGACCTCGGGCGACGACGACTGATCGCGTCGACTCTGAGGATTACGAACACCGCGGTGGGGTAACACGCCCCCGAGGGAACGGAGCACAACGCCGCGATCCGGCGTAGCACGGGATCGCGGATCGACGGGGCGGGGTTTATTTTTTACTGTGTAGCGACCGAATCGGCCCGTAGCGCGCCGTTTGCCGAGGCGATTCGGCCAGCTTTAATACGCCCCCTCGTGTCGATTCAGGTGACCGATATGACGGAACTCGACAAGCGAACCCACGAGCGGAAGTTCGTCCGCACCTTCTTTACTACCCCGACGGCCGTCGAGGGTGAGGACGATTCGGCGAAGATGCTGGAAGGCGCCGCTGGCCTCAGCGGAATGGAGGCTCCCGACGTCTGGGTGCCGGACAACGAGGACGCCACCGCGCCGAACATGCGCGATGAGGGCGCACAGAACATTATCGACGTCGTCTCAGAGCACGGCGCCGACTACCCCGGTGAGATTCATCCCCGCGTCGTCTGGCACCGCGATAGCCCCTCGACGCGGTATCAGGGTTTCCAGCGGATGCTCGATATCGCCAACCCCGAAAACGGCGCCATCGAGCACATCGACGGCTTCGTTATTCCCGAGGTCGGTGACATCGACGATTGGAAGAAGGCCGACGAGTTCCTGACAATCATCGAAAACGAGTACGGCTTCGACGAGGGGTCGATCAAGATGTCCGTCATCATCGAGAGCGGCCAGTCCGAACTCGGCATGGAGAAACTCCGCGACGAGATGGGCAAGCCGACGAACAATCTCGAACGCCTGTTCATGCTCGTGATCGGCGAGGTCGACTACACGAAGGACGCCCGCGCTATCACACCGACCGGCTCCCTGCCGGCCTGGCCCGAACTCCGTCACAACACCTCCCGCGCAGCGAGCGCGGCAGGACTCATCTCCGTCGACGGCCCCTACGACGACATTCGTGATGTCGAGGGCTACCGCGAGCGGATGACCGACAACCAGGCCAAGGGAATGCTCGGCATCTGGTCGCTTACCCCCGGACAGGTCGTCGAGGCCAACAAGTCCGCGCTCCCGCCGGCGGAGGGCTACTGGCTTCTCGACGCCGACGGCCGCGAGGTCCAACTCGAAAGTAAAGACGGCGTCGAAGTGTACGACGGCACCCGTGTCTCGCTTGAGGAGACTGACGACGGCTACGTCCTCTCGGTCGGCACCGACGACCTCGAACTCGACGAGGACGAACTCACCGAGGAGCTGCTCGATCTCCTCGATTACGTCCCGAGCATGGACGACATCGTCGACTCCATGGAAGAGTTCGAAGCCGCCAAGGAAGCCGGCAAAGGTGCGATCGCGATGACCCAGGCTGCGACCGTCGAAATCGACGGCGTGCAGGTCGATGTCAGCAGCGATCGGATGTGGGACGAGGCGACGTACCAGGCGCTTCAGACTCCGATCACGCTGTTCCAAGATGTCTACGAGAGCCGCCCCGACCAGCACGACGGCCTCGCGGAACTCTACAGCGAGGACGTTGTCGAGCGTGCGATGGACGTCGGGAACTAACGGGCGCCGTCGGGAACTGACGATCGACCGCAACTGTTTGTGTATACTTTTCCCCGTTTCGTACCGGTGATGCTTTTTCCTGCGCTTGCCAACGAGTGATATGCTCAGATACGTGACGACGAACGAGGGGAAGGTCGAAGAGGCGGAAGCGTACCTCGGCAGCGAGGTCGCCGCCTTCGAGTACGACTACACGGAGATCCAAGCCGACTCCCTCGAAGCGGTCGCCGCACGTGGCGCGCGAGAGGCCTACGAACACGTCGGCGAACCGGTAATCGTCGACGACGCGGGGCTGTATCTCGAGGGGTTTGACGGCTTCCCCGGCCCCTACTCGGCGTACGTCGAGAACACCCTCGGCGTCGAGCGTGTCGGCCGGCTCGCCCGCCGGGAGAACGAACGACGGGGACAGTTCCGGTGCGTGATCGCCTACTGCGACGGCGAACCCTTCGAAGCCTCGCCCGAACCGGTCGATCTCGAGGACCGCCGCGGTCGCGACCTCGACGCCGACGACCGGGCGACGGCGGCGACGGACGATACCATCGCCGGGGGCGGGGTGCCGGTGAAGCTCTTCGCCGGGGCCGTTCCCGGACGGATCGTCGAACCCCGCGGCGACGGCGGGTTCGGCTACGACCCGATCTTCGAACACGACGGGACCACGTTCGCCGAGATGAGTTCCGAGGAGAAGAACGCCGTCTCGCACCGCGGGCGGGCGCTAGGGAAGTTCGCCGAGTGGTTCGCCGAACGGTAGCCACGCGCCGACGTGTCGGGCGTCACCGCGGCTTTCGGTCCGGTCCCGGATACGACCCCTCAAAGGCGAGTTCGTACAGCGTCGTCGGATCGACGACCGCAAGGAACGCGTTCGGCGATCGGACACTGACCTCGAACAGTCCGCGCAGGGTAGCGCCGGCTTCGGCGCTCCGAAGGCGATCATCGAACGTGACAATCTGGGACGCGTCCCCCCGGTAGGCGGCCGCGAGCACCGGGCGATCTTCGGGGGGCTGCTCGACGACCACGGCGAGTTCGTCGATCGCTGCCCGCCAGTCGTCGGCCAACGACTGGTCGGCGAGTGACTCGACGATAGCCTGTGTCTCCTCGAGCAACGGCTCGGTCACGATCAGCTTGAGCCAGGAGTGCGATCGAATGATGTCCATCACGTCTCTGGCCGGACCGCCGACAAGGAGGTCGGAAGCGAGCACGTCCGCGTCGACGACGACGTGGGTCGGGTCGGGCTTGTGGCTCTCACTCACGCTCACGACGCTCCTGGAGGGCTGCCCGTATCTCGTCAGTTTCGATCTCGTACGCCTCGGCCCGCTCGAACAGGTCGGCCCATGGCATGATTCGTTGGAGCCGTCACTCGAACAAAAACTTCACTCCCGCTCTCACCCCCGAAGCTGCCACCAAGCGATCCCGGCAGCGAACGCTACCCCGACGTTCGTGAGCACCGCGAGCCCGCCGACAGAGGCGACGAGCAGCGGCCGATCCGTCGACTCGAACGCCACTCTCGCGAGCGAGGCGGCGACGATGACCAACAACACACCCAAGAGCGCCATCGGGAAGGCGACCAACAAACCGGCGACGAGCGCGAGCGCGAGATAAAAGACCCCCGCGAAGAGGTTCGCCGTCCCCGTCCGCGCGCCGAAGGCGTGTTTCCCGGCAAGGCCACCGGAGCCGTGACACATTGGTAGCGCACCCAGCGGCACCGCGGCGAGGTTCATCACGCCCATGCTTTCGGCGAGTCGGTCCGGCGATACGTCGGCGTCATAGAGGTCCGAGAGCAACAGCGACGTCGCAATGGCGGCGTTGCCAACCGTCATCGCGAGTTGGGCGAGAACGCCCTCGGCGGCACCGGCAGAGACCGTCGGCCCGCCGGCCGGGAAAACCGCAAGTGCGGGGAGCGCCGGCGCCGGAACACCGCCCGACGCGGCCGCCCAAAGCCCGCCAGCGGCGAGAAGCACGAGCGCGACGGCTCGCCGGGAAACGACGGCGACAGCAAGCGCAAGGACGACTCCCCCGGCGGCCACCGCAGGGGAGGCGGCGACGGCGGGGACCGCCGCGTCGACAAGCAGGCAGGCGACGGCGAACTGGACCCCCCGAACGACCGGTTCGCCGACGAGGCTGCTGATCGCTGACAGCCACCCGCGCCACCCGGCGACAAGCAACGCGCCCCCGGCAAGGAGTCCGGCAGCGACGAGTTCGCCGTGCGAGATCGACCCGGCGACGGCGAGGCCAGCGAGTGCCTTCATCGGTTCGACGGAGAGCGGCACGCCGTAGGCAATCCCCCAGACAGCCTGAAAGACGGCGAACCCGACGAGGAGGTGCGGGAGCGACGCCGACGTCAGGAGACCGAGTGCGACGACGAGCGGCAACACCGTAATCGAATCCCCTATCGCACCGGTCACCTCGCCGATGCCGGACCCGAACCGGTCGATCGCCCTAATTCGGCCTGAAACGGACACAAAATGCATTATGAGCCTGTCTTACATCATTCTTTCTAGAGGCATAACCGATTTATTTTGTTCACGAGAGAAACCATTAGTAGTTACTACGCACAGTCCGACCGCGGAGCAGAGTGTCGCCGCCGGGGCGCTCACTGCGGCGGCGTTTTCTCAGCGCGATACGTCCGTGATACGTCCGTGAACGGATGCGCCCACGCGGCCGAAGCGATGAACCCAGGTACCTGCTACGTAACAGAGCGGGTACGACCTGTACGGAACGGGTGGAACGTCTCAAACCGATGGAGACGGGTCACACGCCTGTCTGACGCGGCTTTATGTATATCCGCGTGCTCTCGTTCGACGGGCGCGCTCCGATCAAATCGGATTCTCCCCAATCCTCCCCACGCGCCCGGTTTTCGTCGCCTCAAGAGACAGATCAGTATAAGAACGCCTTTAGCCGAGGCTGGCAACCGCGTCCACCATCCGTTCGGCTGCCGTCGGCGCCGCCGCAGTCGCTTAGTCATCGTCCTACCTGCCCCGGAGCGCGGCGTATACCACGACACCTATCAGGAGTATCGCGGACCCACATGCGACGAGGAGGAACCGATAGCCCTGTGTCGGGGTGACGAACGCCACGCCGGCAACGTAGGTGAACGAAATCGGGCCAAGCGTCTGCCCGAGCCGGAGAACGCTGGTCCGCATCCCCATCATTCCGGCCCGGAGTTGCCCCGAGACCGCGGTCACGATTGTCGTGTCGATCGACGGCATCATGAGGCCGAACCCGACGCCGAAAGCGAGCAGCGAGATACCCACCCAGAACGGCGAGGGGGCGACCCGGACTCCGAGCAGGCTGGCGCCATACGCGACGAACCCGAGCGCGATCAACTCGGGGGCGCTTCGCCACGCCGAAAGCCGGCCGTACTGTGAGGACACCACCGCGCTGGCCGCCGCGACGGCCGCGATAGTCAACCCGATCTGTCCCGAGGAAAGCCCGAACTCGTCACTTAAAAGCAGCGGGAGGGCAGTCTGGACGGCCCCGTAGAAGACGAAGAAGACGACGAATATCGCCCCGAAGATGGCGAGCGCCTTCGGATGCCTGAGAACGGAACCGAGCCCCGACAGATAGGTCCGAACGTCGCTTGGCTCTCGTCCGTCCGGTTCCGGGAGCGCGGCCACGGCGACGAGGCCGATGAGCACGCCGGTCCCGAAGAAGACGAATGGAAAGTTCCACCTGATCCCCGCCAACGCACCGCCAATGAGCGGATACAGGGCCGCGCCGGTACCGACAGTACTCGAGTTGAGCCCCATGACAGCGTTCTGTCGGGCACCGTCGTAGAAGTCGCCGATGAGCGTCACGGCGAGCGTAACGAGGCCGCTCGCGCCGATTCCCTGAAGAAACCGGAGGATCAACACCTCTTCGAACGAGCGGGCGAAGGCGATACCAGTGCCGCCGATCCCGAACACGAAAAGCAGCGGGATGATCGCTCTCCGTCGCCCGATCCGATCGGCGATAAGCCCGACGAACGGTGTCAAAAACACCCCCGGAAGCGTGTAGACGGTGATGACTAGGCCGATGCGCGAGTCCGCCACCCCGAAGACGGCGCGCAGCGCGGGCAGTATCGGGCTGATGAGTGAGACGCCCATGATGCCGATAAGTGAGCTCGCGAGAATCAGGTACAGCGCCGTGGACCCCCACGGGACAGTACTACCCTCCGGGCCGTCGGTGTACTCTGCCATCGAGCGTACACGTCCGGTTGTGTGCCATTTATAAAAGAGGGCGGATTCGTCGGCCGGCGAATCCCCGGCCACGAACGAGCGTTCGAACGCTTCCGGAGAGACGTTTATATACACCGACACCGGAGTATAGGTATGTATCGCGCCCGCGATCACGTCGAGAACGAGCGGTGGCTAGCCGACATCGACGACGCCGCCGAGCGCCTCGGGCTGAGCGGGGAGGCGAAGTCGCGGGCGACGGACCTGTTTCTTTCGACGGTGTCGGGGTCGGACCGCTCGAAACAGGCGACGGTGGCGGCTAGCCTCTACGCCGGCTCGCTCGTCGCCGGCGAGCGCCGCTCCCAGGCGGCGGTCGCAGACGCCGTCGGCGTTTCGCGGCTGAGCGTCCAGAGCCGCTGGAAGGGGTTGCTGGAGGCAGCGGGACTCGAACCCCCACAGTGGTAGCGGGGAGTCCCCGAAAAGGTGCGCCGTATTTCCGGGAGCCGCCGGTTTCGCCCTGGGCCGAAACTCAATGGAAAAGGCTTATGCGCGTTTTGACAGTGTGTTCGGGCAATGAGTCAGCGGTTCGAAGCGCTTGAAGAGCGACTCGCGGAGTACGAGTCGCAAATCGATACTGTATATCGTCTGTATCACATCCCCGTTCTCGCGGCCCTCATGGCGTTCATGCTGTGGGTCCGAGTGCGCAACTACACGAACCACATCGGTCCGAACGGCGAGCCGCTCTACACCGGCAACGACGGCTTCTATCACTACCGGTCGGTAAACTACGTGATCGAGAACTTCCCGTACACGATGCCGTTCGATCCCTGGACCGGATTCGACACCGGGAGGCGGGCCGGGCAATTCGGGACGATCTTCGATCAGGCGATCGCGACAGTCGCGCTCGTTCTCGGCGGCGGATCGCCTTCCCAAGAAACGGTCGTCACGGTCACGCTGTTCGCCGCGCCGGTGATCGCGATGCTGTGTGCGATCCCGATGTACTACGTGGGCAAGCGGCTTGGCGGCCGTTTCGGCGGTATTGTCGCTGTAGTCCTGCTCGCGTTGACGCCTGGATCGTTCCTCACGCGGAGCGTCGCGGGGTCGTTCGACCACCAGATTGCTGAGGTGTTCTTTTCTCTCGTCGTTCTCGCGGTCGGGATGAAATATCTCGCCGTCGCCCAACGCGAGGCCCCGATCTACGAGTTTATCCGGACGCGCGAGTTCGAGTTGCTGAAAAGGCCGGTCGCGTGGGGGCTCGCCCTCGGCGTCGTGCTCACGCTGGCCGTGCTCAACTGGCCGCCGGCGATCTTCCTGTTCGGGCTGTTCGGGCTATTCCTGTTTTTCGCCCTCTCGCTCGAGTTCCTCCGGGGGCACAGCCCGGACCACATTGCGATCCCCACGGTCGTCGCGATGGTGACGGCGGCTGTCCTGATCACGCCCTTCCTGCAGACGACCGGACTTCAGCCGACCGATTACTCCATCGCGCATCCGCTGCTCGCGCTGGCCGTCGCTGCCGGAACGATCTTCATGGCCGGGGCAGCCCGGCTGTGGGAGCAACAGGAGCTCCCCCGAGCGGCGTACCCGTTCGGCGTTGCCGGCGCCGGCCTCGTCGGCGTCGGCGTCCTCGCCGTCGTCTCGCCGGATACGGTTGGATTCTTCCTCTCGCAGTTAGAGCGCGTCGCCGGCCTCGGGACGACAGACACCGTCGCGACGATCGGGGAGGCTCAAGCCCCGCGCGATCCGCTCGGGCTCTTTTATCGGAACTACGGCCTCGGCTTCTACACTGCGATCGTGGGCGTTTTGCTCGTGCTGTATCGAGTCGTCTCACGGACGCGCCCCAGAGCTGACTACCTGCTGGTCGCGGTCTTCGGGGCACTCATGCTGTTGTTCACCCTGACGCAGAACCGCTTCGAGATCCACTTCGTGATCGCGGTCGCCGCCGCCAACGCCTATGTCGTCGGCTGGGTCTTCCAGTTCGTCGATCTCGACGACGTTCGAAAGGACATCGCGAAAGTCAAACCGTACCAGATCCTCATTGTGGTTGCGATTCTCTTCGTCGTTGCCGGTCCGCTCGTCGCCACGGGTGCAACGCTTTCGACCGCAGACAGGGCCTCACAGCCCGGTGAGATGGAACAGTGGGGCGAGAGCCTCGATTGGCTCTCCGAGGAGACTCCACAGGTCGGTGCCTACGGCTCGGGGGATAATCGGAGTCTCGAGTACTACGGAACGTACGACGAGTACAGTGTGGGTGACGACTACGAGTACGGTGACGGCGAGTACGGCGTACTCGCGTGGTGGGACTACGGCCACTACATAACGACACGCGGCGAGCGGATCCCGGTTGCGAACCCCTTCCAGCAACACGCCACCGAATCGGCCGACTTCCTGCTCGCCGACAACGAGACGGAAGCCATCGAAATCCTCGACGAGGACCAACCCGACGGCGAGGGCGTCCAGTACGTGATGGTCGACTACCCGCTCGGCTACGCCGGCACGCAGAAGTACAACGCCCCGACGGCATTCGAGTCCAGACACAACGTAAGCGGCGGCGATGTCGGTATCCAAGTAGTCAACCAACAGGGCCAGCGGATCTACGGTGCCCACACCCAGCGTGGCTACGAGAGCATGCGCGTCCGGCTGTATCAACACCACGGGAGCGCACAACGAGCCGGGCCCGTGACCGTCAACTTCGGCCAGTACTCCGAGGCAGACGGCGTTGCGACCCTCCCGGAAGGGGCGGCCGGACTCAACGACCTGTTCACCCAGCATGACAGTGTCGAGGCGGCTCGCGAGGCCGCCGAAAGCGACCCGACCGTCGTCCATGGCGGCGTCTTGGGTCAGCAGGCCGAGCGGACCGAGGCACTTGAACACTTCCGGCTGGTTCATGCCGGTGGGCCGACTACCCAGTCGCCGTTTGACCGGCTCGTTCCCGGCCAGACGATCGGCGACAGCGAGTCGTGGGTGAAGACCTTCGAACGCGTCGACGGCGCAACGGTCGAGGGTACCGCCCCGTCGAACACTGAGGTTCGGGCGACGGTCGAGATGAAAATCGGATCGACCAACGAGACGTTCACCTACACGCAGTACGCCGACACGGACGACGAGGGGAACTTCGAGATGACCGTCCCGTACTCGACGGCTGGCTACGACGAGTACGGCCCTGAAACGGGCCACACGAACGTCGACGTGCGCGCAAACAGCAGTTATCAGTTCATCGCCCCCGAAGCCGGAGCCTTCGGTCAGGCAAACGTGACCGAGGGCCAGGTCGTCGGCGACGATGAATCGCCGGTTACGGTCGACCTCGAGGTCCCGCAACTCGGCACCCAGCTCCCTGAGGGGGATACGACGGGAAGCGAAACGACTGAGAGCGATGCCACGGGTACCGACGGCGGAAGCGGCGACGGCACCGCTCCCGAGAGCCGGGTCGCGGCCACCGGATGAGCCGATCGGCCGGGGTCCGCGCCTGGCTCTCGGTGTATCTGAAGGGCGCGTGTATGGGAGCAGCCGACACTGTCCCGGGGGTCTCCGGTGGGACGATCGCGGTCGTCCTCGGGATCTACGAGCGGCTGATCGCAGCCCTGACAGCGTTCGATCCACGCGCGGTCCGCTACCTCCGAACAGTTCACACGCGGGCAGGGCGTAACGCCCTCGCCGCCGAACTCCGTCGGGTAGACGCCCCCTTCCTGATTATGCTCGGGTTGGGGGTACTGTCGGCCGCTGCGACCGTCGCGACGGGTATGCACGCCGCAGTCACGCGGTTTCCGGCTCCAACGTACGCGTTCTTCTTCGGGCTCATCGGCGCGTCCGCGGCGGTGCTGTATCGCCACGTCAACGTCGACACTGGGCTTCGGGTGGCCATCGCTGCTGTGGGGTTCTTGATCGCCTTCATCGTTACCGATCCATCCCTTGCCGGCGCGCGGCCGACGACGCTGCCGGTGTTGTTCGTCGCCGGGGCCATTGCTATCTCGGCGATGATACTCCCGGGGATCTCCGGGGCGTTCCTGTTACTCTTGATGGGGCAATACGAGTACGTCAGCGGGGTCCCGAGACGGATTATCGAGGGGATCGGGGCCGCCTTATCGGGCGATATCGGGCCGTTCGTCGATGCTCTTGTCCCGCTCACAGCATTCGGCTCGGGTGCGCTCATCGGACTGTTCTCGGTCGCTTACGCCGTTCGGGCCGCCCTGCGACGGTACCGGGAGGCGACGTTCGCCTTCCTAGTTAGCCTGATGCTCGGCGCGCTCAGGCTCCCTGCACGGGAGGTGGTCAAGAACACTGCGACGATATCACCCGGATCTGTGGCGATAGCGGGCGTGCCGGTCGCCTGCGGCGTCCTCGCCGTACTGGCGCTGGATCGGTACACCGAGGAACTGCAGTACTGACGGCTTTCGGAGCCATAGAATAATACCCTTCGTCGCAAATGAATGTTGTATGGCTGGCCGACCAGCCCTCACGACGCTCGCACTCTGTCTTGGGACGTTTGCCGTCCAGACAGTCGGTGGCATCCTCGGAATCGGTCCCGGGGCGTTCGCGCTGTCGCTCCCGCTTTTCCACCAGCCGTGGACGCTCATAACGAGCGTCTACGCCCACGGCGGCGTCGGTCATCTCCTCGCGAACGCCCTTGCGTTGCTCGTCGTCGGTCCGCTCGTGGCCTACGTGACGACAGCGGCGCGTTTTCACACGTTCTTCCTCGCGACAGGTGCAATCGCAGGAGTCGTCCAAATCGTCGTTGCGGTCCCGTTCGGCGGGAGTGCCGTTCTCGGTGCCAGCGGCGCGATCTTCGCGCTTCTCGGCTACCTGCTGGTCGGAAACCGCGCCTCCGAGCGCGTTCTCGCGCGGCTCCCGCTGGGGCGCCGCGGCCGACTCGCCGTCTTCGCCACGCTTGCGGCGCTTCTCACCGCCGCAACGGCCGCCCCGGGCGTCGCGCTCGCTGCCCATTTTACCGGATTCTGTCTGGGTGCCGCCGCCGGCCGGTTTCGGATGCTCCACGTTCGTTCGGGCGACGAGCGGCGATCGAGACATTAGTGAGCGACGGGCAACAGACAGCGAACGGCAGACGATGGCCGGCGACAGCCGATCGGACACAGCGGACAACACACAACACCAAAGGCCCCCTCCGCCGACGGTTGGCGTATGTACGAGGCCGTCCACGCGCACCCCGACGGGCGGGCGACGGTCGCCCGACTCGCGAAGCGCGCCGCGGCGTGCGGCTACGAGGGGGTTGTGGTCCGAAACCACGGCGACGCGCAGGCGGACTACGACGCCGACCGCATCGCCGAGTCGTACGGCGTCGATGTCGTCCCTGGGATCGAGATTCGGGCGACTGAGGCCAGCCGCGCCAGCGGACTGATCGGAAACTACCGCTCGAAGCGGCCCGTCGTCTGCGTCCACGGCGGCGAATTAAACCGCTTTGCAGTGGAGCAGCCACAGGTCGACGTGCTCGCCCATCCGATGGACGGTGGCGATGTCAACCACGTCCTCGCGAGGACGGCTGCCGAGAACGGTGTCCACCTGGAGTTCAATTTTGCCCGGGTACTGCGGGCCGACGGCGGGGAGCGGGTGCAGGCCATCCAGGGGCTTCGAAAGCTTCGGGAGTTGGTCGAACACTACGACACGCCCTACGTGGTCTCTGCGGATGCCGACTCACATCTGGCGGTGCGGGCCTCAAGAGAGTTGTGTGCCCTCGGCGAGGTGATCGGCTTCGAGGGTGAGGCTGTCGAGGCGGGACTGCGGGCCTGGGGCGACATCGTCGAGCGGAACCGAGAGCGGCTCTCCGGGACGGTCATCGAGCCGGGCGTTCGGATCGAGCGGCCGGGGGGCGAACGGTCACGAAAATAAAGCCGGATGACGATCATAACTACCGGTTTCGCAGGGTCACGACTCATTTAAATATCGGGCGATCGAACAGAGAGATATTCAGATGCGTCGTCGCACGTTCCTCGGGTGTCTCACCGGTAGCGGCGTCCCGCTTGCGGGGTGTAGCGACGGCACACCGAAGCGGCTACCCCAGTCCGTGGACTCCGATTCCGGCTCCGAATCGACCCCGGGGGCGGGCAGCGGAGCGTCCGCTGGGGAAAACACCCAGTCAGATCCCGGATCGACGGTGACAACGCGGGTCAGCGCTCCCCCGCGTCAGCGCGTTGGCCTGTCGTTTACGCTTCGAGTCGTCGTCGAGAACAACGGTGAGGAGCCACGAACAATCAGCAGGACGGTCCGCGATCTAACCGGCGGCGGGACCGTCGGTGGATTCTCGGCGGTTGTCCCGCCGGGCGGGCGGCACTCATGGGAGAGCCAGCCGATAACCTACGGGTCCATCCCGACCTTCGGGACCGCCACCTTCGAGATCGAGGAGACCGGCCGAACGGTCGGGGTCCGTCTCTTCGAGTCACTTCACCCTCGGTCGTCACACACCTACGAGGACGGCCTCGAACTCAAGTTCGAAGGCGTCCGCATCCTCCGTGCGTACGCCCACGATGTCGACGGCGAACGGCGGTGGCAGACCGTCGAGGACGGCTTCCGGTTCGCGTTCGCGTTCCTGTCAGTGTCGGGTGTGCGCGGTGACCGTGTGATCCGGCCGCCGCCGTCGCGATCGGGGCTCTCCGTACGGGCTGGCGACGCAGTAGTGCGCCCGACACGAACGCGTCACTCGCCGCACACCGGGGCAATCGTCCCGTCGCGGTACAGCGACAACAGTCTCGGGATGACGCCGAGCGAGGACGTTCCCGCGTACGATCCGACCGACATTCGGCGGGTGGTCACGGACGGTCAACACCCGGTGACAGGGGCGTATGGCGGTACCAGCGCCGCCCCCGATCGGACACTGTGGCTCGCGTACACGGTTCCAGCAGGCGTTCCTGCGGATCGGATACGGCTGCTCGCAAGCCGGTGATCCGTACGGTCACCCGGCTCGGGCGCCGACGACCGCCCCGATCCCGCCGGCCACGGCTGAGGCGACCGCGGCGACGGCGAGCGCGACGAGGAACGAGCGCGTCCAAATCGACCCGATTGGCGAACCGGCGGCCCCGAGTGTCGCCACCGTTGCGCCCAAGAGCAGTGTTCCGAGAAACCCCCCGCCGACTGCGGTTGCGATGGATCGTCCCGGATCGAAGACCCCCCGACCAAGAACGAGTCCGACGACAATACCCAGAACCGGGGCCACCACCAAGGCGGTGACGGCGAGCGCGACGAGCACCGTCTCAACGAACACGGGGCCGAGTTCCGCAACGGCGTTGCCGGTCGCCGCCGACAAAAAACGGGTATGGGCCAGTCTCGCGCCAGCGAAGGCAACCGCCCCCGCGGCGAGGCTTACACCGACGTACACAATCACAACGCCGACCACGGTGTCTCGCCCTCTGGTCATCTGATATATCTTTCCGGATCCCCGCTAAAGTAACTGTGGGGTTCGGCGCTCGCCGCCGACCCACGGATGGTCCACATCAGCCTCCCTCGACGCGGAGCCAACTCCGATCTAGGGGAAGCGTCCACGAGTCCTCGACGTACTCTGCCGGCTCGATGAGGAGAACGCTCTCGAGGTTGCGCGTCGATCCGACAACCTCGTCGTCGGGTTCCTTTTCAGCGGTCGCCGATCCCCCAGGGAGCCCCGACTCGTCGACGGTGGATTCACCGCTCGTGACGGTCCCGTCGACCGGGATCAACTCGCCGGGACGGACCTGCACCGTGTCGTCCTCCTCGACATTCTCGACGGGGATTCTGAAGGGGTCGTCGTCGCCATCGTCATCGGTGTCGTCGCGAAGCACAACGGCTTCCTCGGCCTGCCGCTCGGTCCCGGGGCTTCGGGAGGGGACGTAGCGGTCCTCGATCGGCGTCCGAGCGGGTGCGGCGGCGATCACGAACTCGCCGAACTGTTTGAACAGCGCGTATATCACCTCGCCGTCGAGGCGGTATCGGGCCTGTTCCCATTCTATGTCGCCGAGTTCGATGGTCCGATCGGGTTCGAGAAAGACGGGACCGTCAAGCAGCGATGCCCGGGCTGCGGTCGCCGCTTCAAACCCGTCGTATCGCTGGACGTAGATCGGCGAGGAGACGAACCGTTCGGTGTACACCCCACGCGGTCCCCCGTCGTAATCGGCCCAATCGTTGACCACGACCTCAAGTTCGTCGCGCCGATCCTCGGGAACGGCGACCGGCTCGAACCGCTCCGGAAACGTGTAGTTCGGCTCCCACCGTGTCGATCCAGCCGTCGAGGCGGCCGGATCGCCAAGTAACCTCGGATCGTCGCGATCCTCAACCGCGAACTCGGTGTGTGCACGGGCCCGGAATCGGACGCCCTGGAGATAGCGGATGCCGTAGCGCATCTCGCCCACGTACCGGATGGGGTTCAGATAGCGGAACTCGAAGAGGATGTCGTGGATGGAGTCGTCCTCGTCATCGCGGTTCGCGTCGCCGCCAGCCATGAACTCCACGAGCCGGTTTCGTATCGGGTTCTTTGAGAGGTTGTCCTGGCGGAAAAAGAGCCCCCTGAGCCGCTCGTAGTAGTCCCGCAACGACTCAAGCTCGTCGTTGACCGCTGCTCGGTCGCCGCGTTCGCCGAAGCGTTCGACGCGCTCGATGGCCTGAGTACTATTCGACCGGACGCGCCTCGCGAGTTCGAAGTGCGGTTCGAGCCCCGTTTCGATCGTCTGTTCGACGTTGCTGGAGACCTCCTTGAGGCGCGCAAGGTCGCCCTCGGTGATCGCCGTTGTGTTCTCAAGTTGGAGGATCGTCTCGATGGCCCGATCGAGCGCACCAGTATAGTCGTTCATCACCTCGTCGTAGGTCGTGCCGAACCACGCCGCCTCGTCGACAACTTGGCGTGTCGCGTCAGCGAGACGGCCGACCGGCCCTTCGAGCGGTTCGGGACCGTCGTCGACATCATCGCTCTCGCCTCCGTTCTCGTTCCCTCGCGGGGTCGGCTCAGGCGTCGACTGGTCGCTGGGGCGGTCGATGGTGACCCCCTCCGTGCTCAGACAGCCCGAAAGCGCTCCCACGAGGCAGGCACCGCCGAGACGGAGCACGTCGCGACGTTCCGCTGGCATATCCAGACGGAGGGACGCCGTATATATAGGGCTTTGTGAGACGAACCGTCGAAGCAGCGGGCGCGGAACACCAGCAGGCGAGCCGGTGTCAGAGGTCGATACCCACCTAACGGCTGGGGTCCGTCTGTCCGTGACCGCCGAAGCTATGTGTCGGACGGCCGAAGCGAAGGCGTGAAGCATCTGCCGAAGCACCTCCGGCCACGGTGGCGGTATCTCGCCGTCGGGCTGGAGTCGTGGGCCGACGCCGACGTCGACCGTCGGTCGTTCCAACGGGAACTATGGTTCGCCACGCAGAACCTCGTCGGCGACGCCGGCAGTGCCGAACTGGACAGCAGCGTGTTGTACTTCTCCTTTGAGGACGGTGACGGCGAGGCAGTCATCAGAGTCCGCCGCGGCGATGTGGGGCGGCTTCGGGCCGTTCTCGCGACTGTCTCAGCGGTCGACGGAGCGCCGATCGGGCTCTCGGTTCGCGGCGTCAGCGGCACGGTCCGAGCCTGTGAGGAAAAGTATATACGGCGTCCGGAGGTACGAATTAAGGAGAGAAACGTCGCGTTCGCCGGGGCTGAACGGCTCGCCGTCGCCCGGAACGACCGGGTTGACGTCGACCTCCCGGACGGCCGCGTGGGCGCGACAGCACTCGATATTCGCGACAACTAACAATGCAGGGACAATCGCAGCAGCAGGCGTACGACCGGGGGATCACGATCTTCTCCCCGGACGGCCGTCTGTACCAGGTCGAGTACGCGAGAGAGGCGGTCAAACGAGGCACGGCGTCTATCGGGATCCGAACCGATGACGGCGTCGTGTTGGTAGTCGACAAGCGCATCCGCTCGCCGCTCATGGAGCGGACGAGCGTCGAGAAGATCCACAAAGCCGACGATCACATCGGCATCGCGAGCGCCGGCCACGTCGCCGACGCCCGCCAGCTTATCGACTTTGCGCGCCGGCAGGCGCAGGTCAATCAGCTCCGGTACGAGGAGCCGATCGGCGTCGAGACGCTGACGAAGGCCGTTACCGACCACATCCAGCAGTACACGCAGGTCGGCGGCGCGCGCCCCTTCGGCGTCGCGTTGATCATCGGCGGCATTGAGGACGGCGAGCCCCGACTCTACGAGACGGACCCCTCGGGGACGCCCTACGAGTGGCAGGCGCTCGCAGTCGGCGCCGACCGCGGCGATATCGAGGATTACCTCGAGGAGCACTACACCGACGACCTCGACATCGACGGCGGTATCGGCCTCGCCATGGAGGCGCTCGCCTCCGTCAACGAGGACGAACTCACCTCCGAGGGGATCGGCCTCGCCACGGTGTCCGTCGAGGACGGCTTCGAGAAGGTTCCCGACGAGAAGATCGAGGCGCAACTTGAGGAGCACGGCTTGCTGGCTGACGAGGACGAAGACGAGGAGTAACCGCGCCGGTCCCGTTTGGGAACACCTTTTGTCTCCCCCCGCGTATCGACACGCATGATATCACTTGACGAGGCTGTCACGGCCAGACTCGAGTCCCACGGCCAGCGCTTCGAGGTGCTTGTCGACCCCGACGCCGCCCTCGAGATCAGGCGCGAGGAGTTCGACGACGACCTCGAGGACGTTATCGCCGCTGAGGACGTCTTCGAGGACGCCTCCTCCGGCGACCGGCCACCGGAGACATCACTCGAAGAGGTTTTCGAGACGACCGATCCCCTCGAGATCATCCCCGAGGTCATCCGCCGCGGCGAGATCCAGATCACGGCCGAGCAGCGCCGCGAGATGCAGGAGCGAAAACACAACCAACTCGTCAACAAGATCGCCCGCAACGCCGTCAACCCACAGATGGACGACGCCCCCCATCCGCCCGAGCGGATCGAACGCGCCTTGGAGGAGGCCGGATTCAAGATTGATCCGATGGAACCGGTCGAGAACCAAGTCGACGACGCCTTGGACGCCCTCCGGCCGGTCATCCCGATCCGGTTCGACGAGATCGTGATGGCGGTGCAAGTACCGGCGGACTACGCCGGCAGCGCGCAGGCGCAGATCCGCCAGTTCGGCGACCTCGAGAGCGAAGAGTGGCAGTCGGACGGCTCGTGGGTCGGCGTGCTCCGGTTCCCGGCGGGTCTCCAGAACGACTTCTACGACGTGGTCAACGAGCACACGAGCGGCGAGGCCGAAACCAGAATGATCAAGGACGAAGACGAGATCGGAACGCGGTAGCGCGCCCGAAGCACCGCTGTCGGTGGCTCGCATGGGGGATTTTTATACTGGCCCGCCGAGAGTCGACGGACACCATGCGAGCAGTCACTATCGGCGACCACGGCGGACCCGAGGCACTGCGCGTCGAAGAAATCGATCAACCCGAACCGGACGAGGGCGAACTCCTCGTTGAGGTCGGCGCCGCAGGGATTAATCCGGTCGACACGTACTTTCGAGACGGCTCTTATAAGCCCGTGAGCCTGCCGTTTACCCCGGGCGTTGACATCGCCGGGACGGTCGTTGCGGCCGGCGAGGGCGTCGACTCGTTCTCGGTCGACGACCGCGTTTACGGGACCGGAATCGGCAACGGAGAGCATCAAGGCGCCTACGCCGAGTACGCCACCGTCCCGACTGATCGGGTCGTCGAACTCCCCGACAACGCCGAAATGACACAGGCCGGCGCGGCAGGGGTCGTCGCCTGCACCGCCTGGCGGGCGCTGGTCGACCACGCGAACCTCGATCCTGCCGAGTACTGCCTCGTCCACGGGGGGTCGGGCGGCGTCGGCCACGTCGCCGTCCAGATCGCCGCCGCCGTCCGGGCGCAGTGTCTCACCACCGCCGCACCGACGTATCACGACGAGATCGGGGCCCTCGGGGCCGAAACAGTCCTCGATTACGGCCGTGAGGATCTCGCTGAGGCCGTTATCGACGCCTCCGACGGCGGCGTCGATGTGGTCCTCGATCACCGCCTCGACGACTACCTCCAGTTCGATGCGGATGTCGCGGCGGCCGACGCCACCGTTGTCGGGATCGGCGAGAACGACCCCGCACCCGCTTTTTCAGCCGTCGCTGGCGGACGCGCGAAGGATGTCACCTACCAACTGATGAGCATGTTCAACACGCCCGACCTCCGGGTGCCGCTCCGTGGCGTCGCTCACCTGATGAACGTTGGGGCGCTCGAAGTCGAGGTCGCACGGAGCTACGACCTCGGGGAAGCGGCCAAGGCACAGCGCGACGTGATGACCGACAGCTTCCTCGGTAAACTCGTCATCGAGCCCTAATAACGACTGTCCGGTAGTCGTGACGTCCTTACTACCCCATATGTGAGCTGGTGTGTAGTTCCCAGCGGAGATTGGTGGTTCGTCTCGGCTGCCCACGCGGCGGAGGTTTATATATTATCTATCTCCCGATCAACCGGGATGATAGTCGTACACGCGACGTTTCCGCTCGATTCGGCAAAGCGTGAGGAGGCACTCGAACTGATCAAGGACCTCGTCGAACAGTCACAGGCGGAGGCGGGGACGATCGACTACCGGGCCGTGACGGATGTCTCGGAACCGAACGTGCTTCGATTCGTGGAGCGGTGCGAGGACACCGACGCGTTCGAGACTCACATCGAGACGGAGCACTTCCAGGCGTTTGAGGCGGCGCTTCCGGAGCTGCTCGCCGAGGACCCCGAGACCCTCCGGTTCGAGGTCGAGTCGGCGACCGAACTCGAACTCCGACAGGAAGCGTCGTACGGAGTACCGGCGAGCGTCCGGCCCACCGGTCGATATAAAAAGCGATCACTAACAATGGTGCGGACGAAAGCCCACGTATGACAGAACACACCGGGAGGGGGTGGTTCGAGGATGTCGACCCGGCTGATCTCGACGGGGCCCGCGACGCGATCGAACACGGATCCGCCGAGGGGCCGGGCGAGTGGCCCGCTCGGGCGGTCGAAGCCGACTTCGCCGACGACGAAGCCGACTACTACGACCTGCTTCACGACGCCACCATGTCGGCGACGCGGGACGCGGTCCGGGAGGCGGAGACCGCGGAGGACCGACAGCTCATCAGCAGCGTTCGGGCGATGGACGACTGCGAACGCGTCGCGAACGAACTCGCCGAACGGGTCGCCGAGTGGGCCGGACGCCAGCGCGAGGGCGCGGGGTCAGGCGTCGCATACGCGCGAACGCTGGCCGACGACGATGAGATTGCGGACCGCCGACTCGCCTCGCTCGCCGAACGGGTCACAGAGCTCGACGACGAGGCCGCGGCGCTTCGAAGCCACATCGAACGGACTGCCCCTGAGGTCGCGCCGAACCTCACGGGCCTGGGAGGTGCCGTACTCGCCGCCCGCTTGATCGCCCTCGCTGGCGGGCTAAAACAACTCGCCCGGAAGCCGGCCGGGACGGTGCAGGTCCTCGGCGCGGAGGAGGCGTTGTTCGCCCACCTACGGGGGCGGGCGCCGTCGCCGAAACACGGGATCATCTTCACCCACGAGGCGGTGAGCGGAACCCACCCCGAAAACCGGGGCTCGGCTGCGCGGGCGCTCGCGGGAAAGCTCTCGATCGCGGCAAGAATCGACCACTACGCGGGAGACCGGCGTCCCGAACTGGAGACCGAACTCCACGACCGGATCGAGCGCATCCAGGCGCGTGAGGTCGAATGAGCTCCGAACTCCCCAGCGGCGTCGAGCGGCGCTCCTTCGGCGGCGACGACGAGTGGCTTACGACCCGCGGGGAACCGGTGTACGACGAACCGACCGACGGCGAGTGGCGCCGCTGGGACGCCCGCCGATCGAAACTCGGGGCGATGTTCGAACGCGGAGCCGATCACGGCCTCGAGGGCGGCGAAACCGTACTGTACCTCGGCGCCGCAGCGGGGACGACCGTCAGCCACGTTGCGGACTTTGCCGGGCCCACCTACGCCGTCGAGTTCGCGGCCCGGCCAACCCGCGATCTGCTCGATGCCGCCGAGTCCCGCTCGAACCTCTTCCCGCTGTTGAAGGACGCGAGAGCGCCCGAAACGTACGCCCACGTTGTCGAACCGGTCGACGCGATTGTCCAAGACGTCGCGACCCGCGGGCAAGCGAACGTCGCATTAACGAACCGGCGGTTCCTCCGCGAGAACGGCCGCCTGCTGTTGGCGGTCAAGACGCGAAGTGAGGATGTCGTCCGGGACCCCGATGCCGTCCTCGAGGAGGTGTTGGAGACGCTCTCGGAGGGCTATGATGTCCTCGAAACGCACTCGCTGGAGCCGTTTCACGAGGACCACTTCGGGGTCATCGCGACGCCGCGGTGACAGGGCGGGGGGAACGCGGTGGCGTGACAGCTGACGCAACGGAACACACGCCCCCCGGGTGAGAAGCCCGATTGAACGGTGCTTCCGTCGGGTTCGGCCGCGGTCACATGGTATTTAACGGCGCACGCTGAATTGAACCACGATGGATCTGGGTTCGCGCGACGCGTTCGACCGGGCCGGAACGCTCGGCATCGAGGAGGAGTTCTTTATTGTCGACGCCGACGGACGCCCTACGTCGGGGATTGGAGAACTCGTCTACGGGAACGAACCACCCGAACTCCTTGAGGGCCGACTTGATCACGAGCTCTTCAAGTTCGTCATCGAGACGCAGACGCCGACGGTCGACTCGCTCGGGGCGGCTCGCGAGGCCCTCGGCGATGTCCGGAGTGCGCTCGTCGAGCACGCGAACCGACACGGGTTCGACATCGCAGCGGCCGGATTGCACCCGGCGGCGAAGTGGCGCGAACTCGAACACGCCGAGAAGCCGCGCTACCGCGAACAACTCGAGCGAATCCAGTACCCCCAACATCGGAACACAACCGCCGGCGTCCACGTCCACGTCGGCGTCGATGACGCCGACAAGGCTGTCTGGATCGCCAACGAACTCCGGTGGCATCTGCCGACCATGCTCGCGCTGTCGGCGAACTCTCCGTACTGGAACGGCTTCGACACAGGGTTGCAGTCGGCCAGAGCGAAGATCTTCGAGGCGCTCCCGAACACGGGGATGCCGACCGCCTTCGACGACTTCGAATCGTTTCAGGCCTTCGAGCGGACGATGGTAGAGACTAACTCCATAAACGACCGCGGCGAGTTGTGGTTCGATGTCCGGCCCCACTCCGAGCACGGCACCGTCGAGGTTCGGACGCCGGACGGGCAGGCCGACCCCGACCGGGTGATGGCGTTCGTCGAATACACCGAGGCGCTCGTCGAGGACCTCGGCGCGCGCTACGACGACGGCGAGGCGGCCAGCGAGTATCGCCGGGAGTTCCTCGACGAGAACAAGTGGCGCGCGCTCCGATACGGCCACGACGCCGAACTGCTCACTGCCGATTGGTCGGGGACGGTATCACTCGGAGAATTGGTCGACAGGGAACGGAGTCGCCTCGGCGTCTCCGGAATCGCCGACCTCTACGACAGCGAAAGCGGTGCCTCGGAGCAGCGTCGCCTCCGGGAGGAGGCGGGCCTCGACGCGCTCTGCGCGTCGCTGGTGTTAGGGTGAGTCGCCCGAGCGGTACCCGGCTACTCGCTACTCAAAAAAGAGCCCGTCGACGAGCGACGCGACGAGCGCCTCGTGAGCGTCGTCAAGTCTTGAGGGGCCGAGCCCGTCGAACGTTTCTTTTGCGACGATAGTAAAGGAGAGCAACCGAAAGAGGCCGACCAGCTCCTCGGGGTCGTCGATCCGGAACTCGTCATTGTCAGTCCACCGCTCGGCGTGGGGTTTGAACATCCGGAACTGTTCTTCGTAGTAGGCCTTGAGACCCGCCTCGCTCGCTTCGGTGTGGAGCGGCCGGATGTCTTCCTCGACGATGAGCCGGTAGTATAGGGGATTCGTCTCCAATTCCTTGAAAAAGTACTCGATCCCAGCCAGAACCTCGGAGCGCAGGTCGACTGCAGCCTCCAGAAGCTCCTCGAGTTCGTCGGCCATCCGGCTTTGCTCCCGGCCGAGGATCTTCAGGTACAGCGCCTCCTTCGAGTCGAAAAACTGATAGAAGGTGCTCGTCGCGATGTCGACCTCGTCAGTCAGGTCGCTGATCCGGGTTCGGTCGTGGCCGAACGCCGAGAACTGTTCGCGGCCGGTCTTAATCAGTCCCTCGCGAATCCGGTCGCGCTCGCTGTCGCTAAACCCTTTCATTTGCCTGATTTCCGGTTGTCCGAACGGTGAATGCCGGCGGCGGTATCGGGTGCGCAGTCGCGTTGGGGGCATTCCCTCGAATACATACAAAAACTCAAGAACAGAAAGTTTATGAATTTTTGGTTTTATATTATAGCCGATGGACGATGTCCCCGATGGTCCCGGAAGACGTACGGATTCTGATACAACTGCTAACCCCCGAGGGGGTGGTCGGGGCCCCGGGTCGCTCGGTGTCGTTGCTGTGGCACTTCTGTTGGTCACCTCGACAGGTGTCGGAGCTATTGCCCTCGTCCCGGGGACGGCGAGCGCCCAGACGGGCTTTTCCTCCGGCGACGTCGAGTTGGACGTGTTCGTCCCCGACGACACGTTCACCCCGGGGCAGACGAGCGAGTTGACGCTCCAAATCGCGAATGACGGCGAAATAAACGACGGAAGCTCGGCCGAATCGATGGAGATGACCACCACCGCCCGCAATGTCCGCGTCGAGGTTGACGAGCAGGACGCCCCGATTTCGGTCGAGACGGGCGAGAAATCGATCGGCAGCATCGGCACCGAGTCGCCAAGGAGCGTACCTATCGAGATCGACGTGCCCGAGAACGCCGAGGAAGGCGAGTACGAGATCGAGGTCGAACTCGAGTATCGACACACCTCTCGCGTCTTCGATAGGGGCGGAACCCAGGGTGACCGCTCGTACACCGTTACCCGCGAGGTCGACATCGTCATTGACGACGCACCCCGCTTCGACCTCACCGAAGTCGACACGACCGCGCAGGTCGCCGATTCGGGCCCGACGACGGCCGAGATCGAGAACGTCGGCGGCGAACCCGCCGAAGACCTGACCGTCAAGCTCACGTCGACGAGTCAACGGGTCAGTTTCGGCGGTAGCCCGAGCGAGACCGCTAGCGTCTCGTCACTCGCCCCCGGCGAGACCGCGATAATTGAGTACGACGTTCGATTCGGCCCGCGTGCCAGCGATCGGGCGTACCCGCTCGATGCGACTGTCACCTACGAGGATTTGGATGGCATCCCCGGCACGGACACCCAGCCGACGCTGGACGTGACGCCGATGGCCGAACAGACGTTCGAGATCACCGACACCGACTCGACACTCCGCGTCGGCGAGGACGGCGACCTCACCGGCACCGTCACCAACACCGGCCCGGTTGCCGTCAACAGCGTGGTCGTCCGGTACGCCGATGATTACCCGAACCTCGTCCCGATCCAACGCGACGTCGCCGTCGGGTCGCTTGCCCCCGGCGAGTCCGCGGAGTTCCGGCTCCCGATCGAGGTTACCCGTGAGGCTGACCCCGTCTCGAAATCGATCGCGATGGCGGTCACCTACCGCAACGACGAAAACGAGCTTTCCCAATACAACGATGTCGACGCCTTCACCGAGGTCAGCGAACGCCGAGATCAGTTCCTCGTCGACATTGAGGAGGACAGCATCGCCGCCGGGTCCGAGCGGTTGATCAATGTAACCGTGACGAACAACCTCGACGAGCCCGTCAGCGACGTTGAAGCCAAACTGTACACTGACAGCCCGATCGGCACCGGCGACGACGACGAGGCGTACGCCGAGTCCCTCGAACCGGGCGAGTCGACGACGGCCTTGTTCCGGGTCAGCGCCGACAGCGGCGCGGCACCGAGGACGTACTCGGTCGAGATGGACTTCAGATACGACGACGAGGAGGGCACGAGCAAGGTCTCGGAGACCTACCGGGCGGCCATCGACGTTACCGAAGCCGAGGGCGGCGGCATCCCGTGGCTCCTCGTCGGCGGCCTCGTCGTAATCGTCGCGGCCGGCGCCGGTGTGCTCTGGCGGCGGCGAGGATAAGTCGATGGACTTCGGCCAGTCGTTCGAGTCGGCTGTTGAGCGGGTCAACGAGATCATCCTAGACCGTCCGCTCGCGGTCATCGGCGTGTTCGTGCTCGTAACCGCCCTCCTCGCCGGCGGAATGCCGCTCATCACAACCGATTCGGAGGCGACGGACGCGTTCACAGAGGGGCTACCCGAGCAGGAGGCGCTGGACGCGGTCAACGACGAGTTCGGCGACCGTTTTGAGGATGATCAGGCGACGACGCAGTTGGTCCACGTCAGCGACAACGTCCTCGCAAAGACGGAACTGCGCCGCAGCCTCACGGCTTTAGATCGGACCAATCGCCGAGCCGCGCTCAGGTACGAACGGGCGGCCGGGCCGGCGGTAATTATCGCTAGAACGCTTGATCCGACCGCGACTACGCCCGAACAGCAACTGCGGACGGTCGAACGGGCTTCGGAACGAGATATTCGGGCTGCGATCCGTGAGTTGGCCGACGAGCCGCGGTTCCGAGCACTCCTATCGGACGATTTCAACGCCGCGTCGGCGTCGGCGTCGGCCTCAATCACCGTCGTCACACACGACGTGCCGAGCAGCAGCGGTGGCGGGCCGGATCAGGGTGGGGGGCAAATAGAGGAGATCCAGACGTCGATGCAGCCCGTCGTTGAGGGCACCGAGGGCGACATCCGGGTGTTCGGATCGGGCATCATAAGCGCCGAGAACGCGAACGTCATCGGCGATTCGCTGACGATCGTTATGCCGCTCGTGTTGTTCTTGATCCTCGTTTTCCTGATCGTCGCTTACCGTGACCCGATCGATCTGGTGTTGGGACTGATCGCGCTTACTGTGACGCTCGTATGGACGTTCGGGACCGTCGGCTACGCCGGCATCCCGTTCGACCAGAACATGATCGCCGTCCCGGTACTGTTGCTCGCGGTCGGGATCGACTTCGGTATCCACATCATCAACCGCTACCGGGAGGAACGGGTCAAGGGGGTCGCCCCCCGAGCAGCGATGAAAACGGCGAATAGACAGCTCATCGTCGCGTTCTTCATCGTGACCGTCACGACTGTCTTCGGATTCGGCGCGAACGTAATCAGCGATCTGGGACCGATAAGTAACTTCGGGTTGGTCGCTGCCATCGGGATCAGCTACACCTTCTTCATCTTCGGCATCCTCCTGCCGGCGTTGAAGATCGTCGCCGACAGGTTGCGGGACCGCCTTTCGCTTCCCGAGTTCGGGTCGGCTCCGATATCCTCGGAGGAGTCGAAGTTCGGTCAACTGCTGGCGGTCGGCGCGACGGTCTCTCGGGTCGCGCCAGCGGCGTTCGTCGTCCTCACGCTCGTGATCGGCGGCGGCGCGGCGGCGTACGGTCAAGACGTCGATCGGTCCTTCGACACCGACGACTTCCTGCCCCCCGAGGAGATTCCGGTGTACATCGACGTTCTCCCCGAACCGCTCGCACCGAGTGAGTACACCGCGACGAAAAACCTCAATTTGATCGAGGATCGCTTTGAGAGGAGTCAGAGAGACACAGCCACAATATACCTCGTAGGCCCCTTCGAGGATAACAGCGCCCTCGAGTCCATCTACAAGACGAACCGGGACCCACCCGATTCCTTTATCGAGGAGAACCGCCGGGCCGAATCGACGAGCATCATCACGGTCATTCAGAACCGCGCAGAGCGGGATCCTGAGTTCGCCGCCCTCGTCGAGCGCAACGACCGGAACGACAACGGTGTCCCCGATCGGAACCTCGATCGAATCTACGACGAGCTCGAAACCGATGGCAGTGAGCGGGCCAACGAGTTCCTCACGTCGGATCACCGGGCCGCGAAGATCGAATACGACGTCGAAGCCGACGCCGGCCAGGCCGACGTCTCGGCCGATGCCCGGTCGTTCGCCGAGGAGTTCCGCTACACCGCGACGGCGACCGGAGGCGTGGTCGTGTTCAACGCGGTCTCCGATCTGATATTCTCGTCGGCGATCCAGAGCCTCGTCACCGCGGTCATACTCACGAGCGTGTTCCTCGTCATCGTCTACGGGGCCCTAGAGCGTCGGCCCCTGCTCGGTCTCGTCAACGTCTTTCCGATCCTCGTCACGATCGCGTTGCTGTTGGCGACAATGCGGGCGATCGGCCTCCCGCTGAACGCCCTGACCGCGACGCTGCTTTCGATCACGGTCGGGGTCGGGGTCGCCTATACCGTACACATCACCCACCGGTTCGTCGACGAGTACAACGAAAGCGGCGAGACCTACGGATCACTCGTGACGACGCTCAGCGGGACCGGCGGGGCGTTGACCGGCAGCATGCTCACGACCTCGATCGGGACGGGCGCGCTCGCGTTGGCCATCACCCCCATCCTCGGAAACTTCGGGCTGTTGATGGCTGTGAGCGTGTTCTTTTCGTACGTCTCCTCGATCCTTGTGTTGCCGCCGACGCTTCTGCTGTGGGGTCGGCACGCGCCGGATATGTCCGAATGAGTCCGGCGATCATCGCCCGTCTCGACGGCTCGCATCGGTTCGGCCCCGGTCGGCCGGCCACGCTTTGGTGAGGCCCTTCCGTTGTCTCGGCTTCGGTCGGCCAGCGTCACAGCGTTTATCTATTGGTACGCCATGTGTCCGGCTGAACACAACACATGTCTACGGATGATTCTCCCGAGGACAGTCCCGATGCGTCCGACGACGACTCCGAGGGCGTGCGCAACCGGCTGGAACAGGAGGCCGGACGAGCGGCCGAGGGGTTCGACGACGGCATCGTGGATCTGCTCTCATGGGTGCTCGACACCGAGACTCGGGCCCGCATCTACGTTTATCTCAGGCAGCATCCGGCCAGTACGAGCGAGGAAGTCGCCGATGGGACGGGCCTGTATCCGAGTACCGTCCGAGAGTCGCTTGCGGAGCTCAACGATGAGAGCAAAGTCGAGCGGCGAAAGCGTGACTCGGACGGGGCGGGCAACAATCCCTACGAGTACACCGCGATGGCGCCGAGCGAACTCGTCGGCAGCGTCGTTGAGGACGTTCAAGACGAGCTGAACACCGTATTCAATCTCGATTGTCATCTCGGCGTCGGGGGCTCCGGTGATGACGAACCCGTCACGATCACCGTCGATGACCACGACAGCGACGGCGAACCCGGTGCTGGCGTCGAATCCGGTAGCGATATCGAATCAGAATCCGACGGCGAGGAGCCGGACGACGCCTGACGCGACTCGGCACCGAAGCCACTAAACGGTGGCCGCACCTTCCGGCGGATATGGACGTCGTACTGGGTGGGACGTTCGATCCGGTACACGACGGTCACCGGGCGCTCTTCGAGCGCGCGTTCGAACTCGGGGACGTGACCGTCGGCCTGACCGACGACAATCTCGCCCCGGAGACGCGGAGTGTCGACCGGTGCGTCCGTTCCTTCAAGGAGCGAAAGGCAGACCTCGAGTTGGAACTCCGATCGTTCGCCGAGAAGCACGGCCGCGAGTTCGAGATCCGGGAGTTGACCGAACCCACAGGCGTCGCGACCGAGCCGGGGTTCGACGTCCTCGTGGTCTCCCCGGAGACGAAAGACGGCGGCGAAGCGGTCAACGGGGTCAGAGAACAAAACGGGTTGCCGCCGCTCGAAATCGAGGTCGTCGAGCACCGCTACGCGGAGGACGGCGAGGTGATCTCCTCGACCCGGATCGTCGCCGGCGAGATCGACGAGCACGGCAACCTCACCCCGGATGCCGACGGTCGGTCACCGATTCAAAAGTAACCGGCGTCGTTCCGTGGACCGAGGCATCCGGCCGTTTTTTTACCTCCGGTGTCGCAGAGGGTCATAATGCCCGACCGGACGGACGTCTGCGTGTTGATTCCGACACTCGACGAAGCCGCCACTGTCGGTGAGGTCGTTTCGGGCTTTCGGGACGCTGGTTTCGATGATGTCTTCGTCATCGACGGCGGCTCCGAGGATGGCACTCGGGCGGTCGCCGAAGACCACGGCGCCCGCGTCCGAACCCAGTCAGGGGCCGGTAAGGGTCAGGCCGTCCGAGAAGCTCTCAACTACATCGAGAAGCCCTACGTGCTGATGGCCGACGGCGACGGCACCTACCGCCCCGAGGATGCCGACGCGATGCTCGAACCGCTGTTCGACGGTCGCGCTGATCACGTCATTGGCGACCGATTCGCCGACATGGACCCGGGCGCGATGACCAAGCTCAACCGCGTCGGCAACCGCCTTATCAACCGACTGTTCGCTGCGGTCCACGGCCGGGCCCTCCGAGATATCCTTTCGGGATACCGGGCGTTCACGCGCGAGTCGATCGAGCGGTTCCGCCTCGAGGCCGACGGCTTCGGGATCGAGACTGAACTCGCCGCCGAGTGCGTCCGCCAAGGCGTCGACACCCACGTCGTCCCGATCCGGTATCTCGCCCGCCCGGACAGTTCCGAGACGAATCTCCGGCCACTGGCGGATGGCGGCCGCATCGTTCTGACGCTCTACACGCTCGCCAAGACCAACAACCCGATCTTTTATTTCGGCAGCGCTTCGGCGCTCGGGACGCTCGCAGGGCTATCGGTTGCAGGGTTCGTCGCCTACCGATACTTTATCGTGGGCGTTTCACACGAGGTGTTGGCGCTGCTGGCAGCGTTTCTGGTTCTGCTGTCGGTGCAACTGTTGATGTTTGGCTTTCTGACTGACGTGTTGGTTTCGGTGAGCCGCGAACAGACGCGTCAACTGGACGAAATCGCCGACCGACTCCGCGAAATCGAGGATTAAAAGGGTAATAGCGACCGGAGCCGGCCGACAAAACTGTCATTCCCGCGCTCGCGACGCGCTTCGAAGACAGGGTGAAGGGCGTTCATGAACTCCTGTCGGGTCTCGAATCGCGACTGTGGGAGGTCCCCCAGCGCGTCCGAGAGCCGTATCTCGTTGCCCGTCGCGTCGTAGGGGACGCTCGGATCACCGACGGTTTCGAGCAACGCTTCCTCGGTCATCGGGAAGGTTACGTCAGCCCGCTCAAGATGCTCATCGAGAGCCGCGATGCCGAAGGCGATGATCTCCGGAGCGTCGTCGTCGCTTTGCTGTGGTGGCCGAACTCCCATTGCGAACGTGTACGCGCCACAACCACCTAAATACCCCCGACTCGGTGGCGAGAAATTGTGCTCCGTCCCAGCCGGCCCCCCAACCGGCGGTGAACAGACATATTCGGATCGGCCACCACGGAACGACCATGACAGAGTACACGACGGTTTCGATCCCAAAGGATCTCTCCGAGCGCGTCGAGGAGACGATAGAGGGGACGAGTTTCTCCTCGACTAGCGACCTAGTCCGGTTTTTGCTCCGGAGCATCGTCATCCAGCATCAAAAAGAGGGCTCGCTCAGCGAGGCGGAGTTCGACGAGATCACCGACCAGCTCCGTGACCTCGGCTACTTGGAGTGACAGGTCGGATCGGACGATCACGCTACACCAACTGCCACGGACACGGTGGCCCGTGGCGTGTCAGTGTATTCGCTGGGGATGTCGGGTTGGAGCGATCGGGCGCATAGTATCCCCGAACGCCGTTTACTCCGGATGTCCGATTTCGCCGTCAGGTGGTTCGACATCGACAATGTCGATCGGCTGTCCCGACCCGGATCGGTCGAAAGCGGCCACGCCCTCGACGTCGTACGGCGGCGCAGCGACGAAAACGACCTCGTGAAGATCATCGCGCTTCGTCAGCGCGAGCCTCCCGTCGGGGTGGGAGATAAACCGCCCGGCGGCTCCCGGCGTCGAGAGATCCATCCCGAACACCGCCTGGACTGAGCCCCCTGTGTCCGGGAGATACATGTCGGTGAACACGGCCTGATCCGCGGGGAGGGACGCATCGAGTTCGCCCGCGGGCGTCACGGCGAGCGAGACGGTCACGGCGGTCGGGTCTCGGTCCGCCGCGAGTTCGACTAGGGCGGTCAGGAGCGCCCGCGTAATGTAAGCCACAGGGGGTGTTTGTCGGGGGTAAACAAAGGCCGTCCGGAACCGGCGGGGACGTACCCTGCGATCCGGGCCGCGTCAGGCCAGCCGATCGACCACCGTCTCGGCGTCGACGACGAGGTTGTAAGCGCCCTCATCGTCGTTCCAGAGAACGAGCACGTTCTCGAAGCGGAGCAGCGATCCATAGGGTGCCGTCTCAAGGGGATCGTTAAGCGCCGACCGCTCCGTCAGAACGGCGTAGTGATCGACCGCCTCCGAGCCGTCGCTGATCTTAAATAGCGGGTGTCCCTCATCGGCGAGATCCGGCGACAACTTCAGCGCCACGATGTCGATGCGTTCGGTGAGGTGACGTTCGGTTTCGGCCATCTTTGCCACCCGATCCGGATCGGGTTCGTATTCGATCGCCTGTCGGCCATCGGCCCGCAACAGGAGATACGCGAACTGGACCGCGGACTTCGTGTACCGACCGTCATCGGCCTCCGAAGGGTTCGCCGATGAGTCCGGGGCAGCACTTTCGAGCCGCCGTTGGAACGACGGCACCTCGATATCGGGCTTTCGGGCGAAGCTCCACCCATGGTCCCCGGGCGACTCGCCGGGCCACAGCCGGATCGTCGGCGCATAGACTGCTAGCTCCTCGTTGTGGGCGAGGAGGTCGCGCTCTATTTCGCGGAGGCGGGTCGCCGTCCGCTCCTCGGCCGGCGAGAGCGCGAGGACAGTCCCGCCGGATGCCAGCGAGTCGAGGTAGCGCTCGACGACCGAAACCGGCGCGTCGACCTCCGAGAGGACGTTCCCGAAGACGACAAGATCGTACTCGCCCTCGGGGTCGAACGTCTCGGCGGTCTTGCGGTGAACGGTCGTGGCAAATCCGGGCCGCGTCGGGGCCAGCATCGCCTCGAAAACGTCGGCCGCGGCGCTGGGTTCGACGGCGTCGTACTCGACGAGGCTGTCGTCGGGGAGGTAATCGTGAATCCCGAGCGCAGGGCCGCCGGCACCCGCGCCGACGTCGAGCACACGGAGTTTTCGGGAGAGCAGCCCCGCCCGCCCGAGTTCGTCGAGGACGTACTGGATCGCCGCGTAGTAGTCCGGAAGGTGATACAGCGCATAGGCGAGCGCCGTCTCCTCGTCGTAGGTGACAGACTCATCGGCGAAGTACGCGACTTTCAGTCCGTCGATGCGTTCGCGGAGTCGCTCGCCCGCATCGTCCTCGGGCCAGCCGGGGCCGTAGCGCTCGACGAGCAGGTCCTCAAAGCGCCGCGCGTACGCCTCCGGGAACCGCTCGACGCCGCGGAACGTCGGCTCGATCGGCCCCTCTTCGACCGGGACGAAGGTCCCGTCCTCACACTCGACGATCCCGAGTTCGAAGGCGTGCTCGCGCAGTGTCTGCCGGACGACCGCGGGGTGAGGTTGCCCCTCGACGTACTCGTAGATCTCCTCGGGATCGATCGGCCGGACCGACCGGAGATACTTCGCGGTGTCGAGGACGCCGGCGGTGTCGGTCATGCCATCCACCCCTTATAAATGCTCACTCGCCCGCCTCCCCGTAGAGATCGACGAACGACTCGTGATCGGCGTCGGCGATTCTGGCTGCGGCCTCCGCGACCGGCGACGCGCCCTCGAATCGCTCCTGAATCTCGGCATACACCTCGGGCGTATTATCAAGGGTCCCCTCGACGAGTTCCGAAAGCGGTTCCGAGAGGGAGGTGTGAAACCGGGGATCGACCTCTTCGGCGGCGAGCGCGTACGCTAGAATAGCAGTGTGCGCCTTCGCCTGGACGGTCTCCATCGCGCGGTCATGTGCTGCTGGCGTCGTCTCGAAGACCTCGTTGCCTGCATCCGATAGCGCCGCACGGATCCGATCGACCGTCGGCCCGGCGCGATCGACGACGACAGGAACGTTCCCCGGAGCGTTCCCGGCCGAGAACAACGGGTGGAAGCTGGCCCGTTCGCGCCCATCGGCGTGGGTCCGAAGCGCAGCGACGGTGTCGCGCATCTCCCCCGAGACGTCGACGATCGCCTCGCTCGCCCGACCCGCGTACGTCTCGATCGCGGCCGGCACCGCCGACATCGGCACCGCGAGGCAGACGGCGTCGAACGTCTCCTCCGTGTCGAGGTCGACGGCGCGCCCGTCCGCGCTCGCTGCTGCCGCTTCGCGTGCTGTCGCCGAATCGCGGTCGGCGAACGCGACCGCGTCGGCGCCGCTCTGGCGGGCGAACCACCGGCCCATCTCCCCCGCCCCAACGACGAGCAGTTGCATGGAATCCGGTTGTTCGCGGTCGTTCAAAAGGGGTTCGTCTCGGCGCGTGTCCACAAAACGGCGGCTCAGAGGTGGGCGTCGTCACACGGGGCTCGGAGCGGGGGTAGACGCGTCATCACAGCCGCCATCGGAGATATGTCGCGGCGGGGTTTGTAGCTTACCGCATCGTCGCGGGCGGTCGAATGCCGATCACCCCCCCGAGTTGACGACCAGCTCCGTCGGATAATCCGTGAGGTTCTCATAGCCATCCTCGGTGACGACGACGAGATCCTCGATCCGAACGCCGCCGACCTCGGGATCGTACAGCCCCGGCTCGACTGTCACCACGTTGCCGGCCTCAAGTTCCGTTTCCTCCTCGGAGAGCCGCGGGTGCTCGTGGATGTCGAGGCCGACGCCATGTCCCGTGGTGTGAATAAAACCCGTCTCGGCCGTCTCGTCGGCCCGGAGTGTTGGGAGCCCCGCGTCCTCGTACACGTCACAGACCGCGTCGTGGACATCGCTGCCGGAAACACCGGCCTCGATGGCGTCAAGGGCGGCCCGTTGAGCCTCGTGGGTGAGATCGTACCAGCGTTCGATCGTCTCTGTCGGCTCGCCGACACAGAACGTCCGGGTCATGTCGGCGTAGTAGCCGGTCTCTTTCGATCGTGGGAAGATGTCGACGATGATCGCCTCGCCGGCCGAGAGCGGCCCTGAACCACGGTTGTGCGGATCGGCGGCGTCGGCACCGCAGGCGACGATCGTCTCGTCGAGCGCGCAGTCGTGTTTCAGTAGCTCGATCTCGATCGCCCGTTTGACCCGTTCGGCCGTCAGCGGCTCGTCGTTGACGCGTAGGGCCCCGTCTGCGACAGTCGCCGACGCGAGCAGGTCCGCTGCGCGCGCCATCGCCGCCTCGTTGGCGCGCTGCGTTGTCCGAATGTGTTCGATCTCTTCTTCAGCCTTCCGGGCACGGATCGAGCCGACGACGCCGTCAGGATCAGCCTCGACCGCGATACCGTGCTCTCTGAGGCCGTCGGCGGTCCCAACCGGGAAATCACTCGGTACCGCGACCGAGTCGGCGCCGTGGGCCTCGAGGAACGCGGCGAGCGTCCGATGTTTGCCCTCTCGAGAGCCGTACTCGGCGACGTTCGCTCGGTGGTCGTACGCCGAATGTCGCTCGACGCGGTCGGCCCTCGCGGTGCGTTTCGCTCGGCCGTATTCGAGCGCCGAGAGTAAAATTGTCGTCTCTCCGGTGTACAGGCTGACGAACGGGTCTGGGGCGGTAAAGCCCGAAAGATACCGCTGATCCGCTGTCTCACCATCAGCCTCGATCAGGTAACCGTCGACGCCCGCCTCCGAGAGGAAAGCGTCGAGTTTTGAGAGATTCGGGTCCATACCGATATCCGGGGCGGCGAGCACAAAGCGCTTACCCGGCGGGGGGTTGGGGCTGCATCGAGACAGGGCCCGGTCCCGGGGAAAGGACTCCCGCCGTTGAGATACCTTCCCGAGTCGGCAGGCATTTGCCGACCCCCTGAGACCCACCGGTATGGACGTTCGGATCTCCCCCTCACGCGTTTGCGGCACCGCACGTGCACCCCCCTCGAAGAGCTACACCCACCGGGCTATCCTTGCGGCGGGGTACGCCGACGGCGCAACGGTTCGGAATCCGCTGTTCAGCGCCGACACGGCTGCGACCGCCCGCGCCGTTGAGGCCTACGGCGGCGAGACCGAGCGTGTCGACGGCGACTTCGAGATCGTCGGCTTTGACGGCGATCCGAAAACGCCTGACGACGTGATCGACTGCGCGAACAGCGGGACGACGATGCGGCTGACGGCGGCGGCCGGCGGACTGGTTGAGGGGCTCTCGGTGTTGACCGGCGACGCCTCGCTTCGGTCGCGGCCGCAGGGACCGTTGCTCGATGCGCTCGGGCAACTCGGTATCCGGGCCGACTCGACGCGGGCGAACGGGCAGGCCCCGCTGGTCGTCGGTGGCGGAACAGTTGGTGGGTCGGTCTCGATCCCCGGTGATGTCTCCTCGCAGTATATTACCGGGCTATTGATGGCCGGGGCGGCGACCGAGAAGGGGGTCGAAATCGAACTGACGACCGAACTCAAATCCGCACCTTACGTTGACATTACCCTTGAGGTGCTGGACGCGTTCGGCGTTGATGCGTCGGTCGTCGGCGGGGACGACTCCAAAATCGAGGCCGCCGGGGCTGCAGGGTTCGCGGTGGCCGGAGGGCAGACGTACGCGCCGGCCGGCGGTGGCTACGACGTCCCCGGAGACTTTTCATCGATGTCGTATCTCCTCGCCGCGGGCGCGCTCGCCGCCGAAGACGAACTCGTCGTCGAGGGTGCATATCCCAGCGCACAGGGCGATAGCGCGATCGTCGGACTCCTCGAATCGATGGGGGCGGCGATCGAGTGGGATCGCGACGCGGGCGAGATCGCCGTCGGCCGATCCGATCTCGAGGGAATCGAGGTCGGCGTCGCGGACACCCCGGATCTGCTGCCGACGATCGCTGTGCTCGGCGCGGCAGCGACAGGGACGACCCGGATCACCGACTGCGCGCACGTCCGGTTGAAAGAGACTGACCGGGTGGCTGCGATGGCGACCGAACTCGGCCGACTGGGGATCGAGACCGAGGAATCGACGGACGAACTCGTCGTTCACGGCGGGAACCTAGAGGGCGCGACCGTCAGAGGTCACGACGACCACCGGATCATCATGTCGCTCGCCATCGCCGGCCTCATCGCCGACGGCGAGACGACGATCGAGGGGGCGGGGGACGTCGACGTCTCCTTCCCCGGATTCTTCGATTTGCTCTCGCAATTGGGCGTCGATTTTACCGAAGCGTAAGTATCGATACACTGGGACGGACGCGCCGATCGACGGCGAACTGTTGTCTCTACTCCCGACCGGCGAATCCGTGCGCGCCGTTTCGGCGGTTCGTGGTCGGCCGAACCTCCATGAACTCGGCGTTCTCGCGGGCGGTTTCGAGGTCGTGTGCGCCGGCATACGAGAGCCCCGAGCGGAGGCCGGCGGCGAACTCCGCCAGCCGCGGCCCGACGGGGCCGGTGTACTCCGTGATGGCCTCGACGCCCTCCTCGGCCTCGACATCACCGGCTTTGTCCTCTCGGTCCTCGGCGGCTGCGGCGGTCGCCATTCCCCGCGAGCGCTTGTAGCGTTGGCCGTCCGTTTCGATGATCTCCCCCGGTGATTCCGCACACCCAGCGAAGAACCCGCCCATCATGACGGCGTCCGCGCCGGCCAGGAGCGCTTTGACCGCGTCGCCGGAGCCTCTGATCCCGCCATCGGCGATCGTCGTGACGCCGTGCTTGCGGGCGGCGCTCGAACAGCGCTCGACCGCGGTGAACTGTGGAACGCCGAAGCCAGTCACCTCGCGCGTCGTGCAGTGCGACCCGGGGCCGACGCCGATCTTCACGCAGTCCGCGCCCGCGTCCGCAAGGTCCGCAACGCCGGCCTCGGTGGCGACGTTGCCGGCGCAGATCGGCGTGTCCGGGAACGTTCCGGTCAGCTCGGTAGTCACCTCGATCGCCCGGTCCATGTGACCGTGGGCGACGTCCAGAACGAGCGCGCTCGCCCCGGCGTCGACGAGCGATCCCGCCCGATCGAGGTACGATTCGGCGATCCCGATCGCACCGGAGATCGGGAGGCCCTCGGCGGCGACATCCCCGACCATCTGAGCCTGCTCGTCGATCGGGAGGAAGCGGTGGACGACGCCTAAGCCGCCGGCCTCGGCGACGGCGCGGGCCATCTCAGCCTCGGTGACGGTGTCCATCGCCGCGGTTGCGATGGGGAGCGACAGTTCGAGGCCGTCGGCTAGTTCTGTCGACAGGTCGACATCGTCGCGGCTGTCGACGGGTGAGCGCTGTGGGACGGCGAGCACGTCGTCGTAGGAGAGTCCCGTTTTGTAGGGCATACACAAACCTTTCACTGATAATAAATTCCGGAACATAAGACCGTCGATCGACGGACGACACCGCACGAAGCAGAGATGGCTTCGACAATCGCTCAAACAGACACCGAGGTGCCCCCCGCGAGTAGAAAACATAAACCATCCCCGTCCGTACACATCAGTAATGAACGGAAACCGATTCGGGCGGCTCTTTCAGATGACAACGTACGGGGAGAGCCACGGCGATGCGATGGGTGTCACGGTTTCGGGCTGTCCGGCCGGCGTCGAACTCGACGAGGAAGCGATCCAGCGCGAACTCGACCGGCGCAAGCCCGGGCAATCGAAGATCTCGACGAGTCGTGGCGAACCCGACGAGGTCCGGATCAACTCAGGGACACTAGAGGGCTACACCACCGGGACGCCGATCGGGATGGTCATCCAGAACAAGGACGCCCGGTCGGGCAAGTACGAACCATTCATCACCGCGCCGCGGCCGAGCCACGGCGACTTCACCTATTCCGCGAAGTTCGGCACCAGAAACTGGGGCGGTGGTGGGCGGTCGTCGGCCCGGGAGACGGTCAACTGGGTGGCCGCTGGCGCGGTCGCCAAGCAGGTGCTCGAACAGTCACAGTACGACATCCGGATCAAGGCCCACGTCAACCAGATCGGCGACGTCGAAGCGCCCGACATCTCCTTCGAGGAGATGTGCGAACACGCCGAAGCAAACGAGGTCCGGTGTGGCCACCCCGAGACGGCAGAGCAGATGCGGGAGTTGATCGACGAGTACCAGCAGGCCGGCGACTCGATCGGCGGTTCGATCGCCTTCGAGGTTCGCGGCGTCCCACGGGGCCTCGGCGCGCCGCGGTTCGACTCGTTCCCCGCCCGGCTCGGGCAGGCGATGTTCTCCATCCCCGCAACGACTCACGTCGAGTTCGGCCTCGGCGCCGACGCCCGGACAGTCACCGGCTCCGAGCGCAACGAAGACTGGACGTTCGACGACGGCGACCACCCCGAAACCGAAAGCGAGGCTGGCGATCCCGTTCCAGTCGGCAACGATCACGGCGGGCTTCAGGGCGGCATCACAACCGGCCAGCCGATCTGGGGGGAAGCGACCTGGCACGCGCCGACATCGATCCCGAAGCAGCAACAGACCGCCGACTGGGAGGCGGACGAGGTCGTCACCGACGCACAGGTCATCGGCCGCCATGACCCCGTCCTACCGCCGCGGGGCGTTCCGGTCGTCGAGGCCATGCTGTACCTGACGGTGCTCGACTTCATGCTGTTGGGCGGGCGGATCAACCCGGACCGGATCGACGACCGCCCCGGCGAGTACGACACCGACTACCATCCATCGAACCCCCGGAACGAGTGAGCGAGCAGCGGCCGGTGTTTGTACCTCCGCCGCCAGTGGGGGTGTTTGGGTTCCATCCGACCACGATGTCGTATGAAGCTCATTATACTACCGGTTCAGTCAACGCTGGCTGAATCGGATAGCACAGTGCCGTTGGGTATCGACCAGTCGTGAGTCTCATATACCAGCTGAACAGTGTGGCAAAGCGGTATATGTGCAACAACCGTATTGAAACACGCAATGTATTCAATGGGCACACGGCTCAGCGTCGGCGGTGAACAGCGGTTCGCTGTACTGATGATTGCGCTCTCGGTGGCTATTTTTCTCGCTATCTGGAGAAGCGAACGGAACGCAACGTGATTCCGGTGCCCGCTTTGGGCGGCGACGCTGCAGATTGCTGGTCAGTACCGAATTACCTCACCGATGCTGTATAGGAACTCATTTTACTATCCGGGGATAACATAGCATATGGGAGATTCGGCCGACAAACCGACGACCGAAGCGCTCGAAGAGCTCAACACCGATGGCGTCAGTACTGCTGTGATAGCATCAGTGGGCTCCGTTATGCTCGCCCTGTACTTCTACTACGTCCGTGGCGACAAGCAGCGAGGGCAGTTCGTCGGGCTGTGGCCCACCTCGATCCTGGCTCTCGCGTCGTATTTCAAGCTCGAAGAAATCAAACAAGCCCTGGAAGAAACCGAGGACTGAGGCGGGCACAGTTTTCGTTGACCGTCGCGGTGCCAGCGAGACCGCTGGCCTGACGAACCGCAGATTAACACCGACCCCGACGCATCGACACGCACTCAACGGACAAAGGTACTAGTCGTCGGCCGAATCACGCGGTACGACGACCGCTACCTTGGTCGCCGGCTAACGCGGTTTCGGGGGTCGTCATGTCGCTCGGTCGTCTCGGGTGTTTTTCCAGCTTGGGTACAGCTCTATCAGGGCCAACAGGCTAAAGACGACCCCGGCAACGATCATCATTGTATCCGAGTCGATCTCACTCATACGGCACAGTACAGCCTCCATGAATAAATGGTTCAGTGTCAAGCAAGCCGCTCAACTGGTCGGTTGATCTATCGAAACTGGCGTGAGGCGAACGAAGTAGCCCTACTCGAAACAACTGAAGCAGTCAGCGCGCGGTTACGATCCGGTTGATGTCCAAGATACTGCTGATCGGCGTCCAATCTGTGGGCCACGTAGGTCGTAGCGAACGGATTACGCTCCGAGCAGGTGGTGAGGCCCCGAGGTTTATAACACGCCCGTGTGAGTGTGTATCTATCGTATGCCAGAGTTTCAGTCGCTACTAGGAATCGAGATGGACGAGGCCGAGATCGGTGACGTACTAAGGGACGTTGGCATCGGAGTTCTCTCGATGAGTGCCGATGGAGTGCCGTACGGCGTCCCGCTATCTTTCGGGTACGGCGGTGACGACAGGTTGTACTTCGTGTTCCTCGACGCAAGCGCGGAACTCCGGAAGGAAGTGTATGCCGAACAGGCCAGCGAAGCGAGTTTCACTACGTTCGATATCAACCCCGATGGGTCGTGGCGGAGCGTGATTGTTGCCGGCCCACTGGATCGAATCACGATCGACGAGTGGGATACCGCGCGCGACGCAATGGCCGACAACGCGTACCGATCGAACCTCTTCTCGGAGTACGAACTTCAAGAGAACACCAACGTGTGGGCACTCGAGATTCAAGAGCAATCCGGCCGCGCTGTCGGCCAGTAGTGACCGAGTGCGTTATTCAGAAACGCGCCAGCCGTTCAATCTCGACCACGACGGCCCGTCTCAGTTCGCCGTGGAGACGATCTTGATTACGTCGCCTTCAGCGAGTTCGTGGTCCTCACCGATCCGTCTGCTCCGCCTGGCGTCGACAGCGTGGAGGTACCCTTCGCCGATGTCCGAGTGGACGGCAAAGGCGAGGTCGGGTGGCGTCGCGCCGGACGCCAACAGGAACGCGTCGGGGAGAACGCCTCCCTGGCCGTCGCTCCAGTGCGTTTCGTTCTGGACTGGATAGACGGTGATCCGATTGAGGACGCCGTAGACCGCCTCGTCGAGGGCGGTTTGGACCCCGGTTCCGTCCCACTCCGAGACGACGCCCCGGACGCGTTCGAGGCCCTCCTGTTGGGTGTCGGAGATGTCACCGACGATCTGGAAGTCGTCATCGCCGGGATCGTAGTCGACGGCATCGGCGTCGGCGGCCTCCCGAAGTGCGAGTTCGCCCGCCGCGGTACAGGGGACCACTCGGTCGGCGGCCTCGCGGAGGCGCTCAATATTCTCCGGCGGGGCGATATCGGCCTTGTTCGCGACGACGACGATGGGCTTCGTCCGGGCCCGGATCAACCGGGCCAGTTCCTCGCGGACGGCGTCGTCCCACGCCATCGGGTCGTCGGGATACTCGAGTTGCCGGAGAACAGCCGCGACATCGTGCTCGCTCGCGCCGATGCCGGTGAGCAGTTCAGTCAGCGCCGACTCGATGTCGAACTCAGGGGAACGGGACTGTCGTTCGATCGTCTCCCAGTTGCGATCGACGATCCCCGCCAGCCACAGGTCCATCTCCCGTTCGACGAAGTTGACATCCTCTATGGGGTCGTACGAGCCGACCTCAACCGGTTCGCCCTCGGCGTTCGTCCCGCCGGCAGCGTCGACGACGTTGAGGATGACATCGGCGTTCGTCAGTTCGTCGAGGAACTGGTTACCGAGGCCCTTGCCCTCGTGTGCGCCGGGAACTAAGCCGGCCACGTCGAGCAACTCGATCGGGACGTAGCGCTTCCCGCCCCGGCAGTTTTCGCTATCACAGCGCGATTCGAGCTCGAGGCAGGGGCACCGCGTCCGGACGTGGCTGACGCCACGATTCGCGTCGATCGTCGTGAAGGGGTAGTTCCCGACGTCGACATCGGCCCTCGTTGCGGCCTTATAAAACGTCGACTTGCCGGCGTTCGGTTTGCCGGCGAGGGCGACCGAAATCATACCCCGGCTACCGGTGGGAGCCGTATATGTGTCCCGGTGCCCGTCGTCGTGGCTTTGACCGATGCGCACCGGCGCGCAATATATCAATCGCTCTGCTCGCGGTCTGCCTCGGCCTCGGCGATGATTGCCGCGACATCCTCGGGACCGCCGTCCCCGTTTCGGTCGCTCTCGTGGCTTAAATCCCACTCGGCGTCGCTGTCCTCGATCGGACGGACGGCCGGTTCGGGGCCAACATCGGCGTCGGTGTCCGGATAGGGGTCCGAGTCGTCGGCAGCGTCCGTCCCCGATTCGGCGTCGGCACCTCCCTTCTCGTGGACCGGAAACGCTCCCTCGCCGAGCGGGACGATGGCCGGTTTCGGGTCGGCATCGGAGCCGTCCCCGTCAGTGGTTTCGGACACTTCGCTTGGTCCGACCCCGTCGTCCGCACTGTCTTCGCCCTTGCCAGCATCCACCTCAGTGCCGGACGTGGGCGGGTCCTCGAAGGAGATGCCTTCGCTCGCGCGGATTGTCCCGTCAACATCGGCGGTCTCGGAGAGTTCGCATCGCTCACACGAGATATCACCGCGGACGTGGACATCGGGGGCGATCCGGACGTCGCCGTTCCGTGTCGTCACGTCACCGTGGACGACCGTTCTGGGGCCGACACGGATGTGGCCCTTCGACCGGAGGCTGCCGAACACCTCAGTGTCGATCCCGACCTCGATTTTTGTGGCGCGGATGTTGCCGTGCAGCCGGCAGTCATCACCAATAGTCGCCGGCGTCGAGACCCGCCAGGCGTCGTCGGAGACGCGGGCACCCCGGGGGATTCGCGCGGGGTCGGCCTCGGAGTCGTCGGCGAAGGCCGCCGCCGCGACCTCTTCGGCGGCTTCCTCCTCACCGATCCGGAGTAGATGCGAGAGGTAGACGAACAGGAAGACGATCGTCGGAATCGGGTTCCGGATGACGATCCAGCCGTTGGCTTCGAACCCCTCGTCGATGTCGACGTCATCGCCGATGTCGAGGTCGCCTGAGACCATGAGCTGACCCGTGATGTGGACGCGCTCGCCGAGATAGGCGTCGCTCCCGACGAGGACATTGCCGTCCACCTCACACCACATGTCGAGCCGACAGTCGCCGTCGGCCTCAATGTCGCCGCCGAAGCTGACGCGCTCGCCGGCCACAACACCGCCGGCGCGGACGCCGAGTTCGATGGCACTCTGCCCGCCGACGAGGACGTCACCGTCGGTGACGAGGTCGTGTTCCTTGACGTGTGTCCCGTCCGGGATCACGAGTTCCTCGAGTGGGTCCGACCCGAACACGGATGAGTGGTGTTCGGCGGGCGTCTTAATCTCTCCGGCGGCGTCAGACGCACGGCTGACAGAACAAGCGGGGTCGATCCCGCCGCCCTTATAAACGAGAGCGGCTAACGCGTTGTATGACCGTTCTATCGTTCGATCAGGAGGGCGTCGACGTCGTCTACGAGGGGACCGAGTTCCGGATGGAAAAAGAGCTCATCGAGGAGGCGACCAGAAAGAGCTACCCCGATGTGACCGACCACGAGGTGCTCCAACTGATCGAGGAGAGCCCCTCGCTATCGGGCGAGCCACAGCGCATCGTCGAGATCCTGGACTGAACGCGGCCGGAACTATCGACTCGGACTGAGCGATATGTATAAATAGGACTGTCCAAACAACGCGGTATGGACGCCGCCGACCTCCGATCTGAACTCAGCCACTCTTCGTTCGTCACCGCCGGGAGCACGTTCGCCGCCTACGCGCTCATCATCCTCGGGATGGCAGTCCTGTTGTTCGCGGTCCCGTATCTGCTCTTTCTCGCGTTTTGAGGTTGGACGGTCCGGTCGCGGCGCCCGTTCGCCGCAGTTTCGCCCTCTGGCGAAGTTACTGGGGCCGGTATCGGATAGCGCGTATACCTGATGGACGGTAACGATCGGAGTCGGTAGCCGACCGGAGAATCGGAAAACGCGCGGAAGAATGGTCAGCGGGAGTTGTACGGGGGGTATTCAAGCGAACGTCTTCGAGACTTCGTCGGCGTCCTCTTCGGTCTGTCGGATCTTCCGCCATGCTCCCTCGAAGTCCTCGGTCGTGACCTCGACTCTGTCGTCGCGGATGGCGTACATTCCGGCTTCCGTACAGATCGCCTTGATATCCGCGCCGGACGCGCCGGCAGCGAGGTCGGCGAGGTCCGCGAAGTCGACACCGTCGGAAACGTTCATTCCGCGGGTGTGGATCTCGAAGATCATCTCTCTGCCCTCGAAGTCAGGCTTCGGGACCTCGATAAGCCGGTCGAAGCGGCCGGGGCGGAGGATGGCGCGATCGAGCATGTCGAAGCGGTTCGTCGCCGCGATGATCGAGATCTGGCCGCGGTCCTCAAAGCCGTCCATCTCCGCGAGCAACTGCATCATCGTCCGCTGGACCTCGGCGTCCCCGGAGGTCTTCGACTCGGTTCGCTTGGCCGCGATAGCATCGATTTCGTCGATGAAGACGACGGCGGGTTCCTGCTGGCGAGCGAGTTCGAACAGGTCTCTGACCAGTTTCGCGCCCTCTCCGATGAACTTGTGGACGAGCTCGGAACCGGCCATCTTGATGAACGTCGCGTCGGTCTGGTTTGCAACGGCCTTCGCGAGCATCGTCTTGCCGGTCCCCGGCGGGCCGTGCAACAGCACCCCCGACGGCGGGTCAATGCCGACCTCGTCGAACATCTCCGGACTTTCGATCGGCATTTCGACGGTTTCGCGAACCTCGTCCATCTGCTCGTCGATGCCGCCGATGTCCTCGTAGGAGACGCTCGGCGATTGGTCGACCTGCATTACTCGTGCGCGGACATCGGTCTCGCTGTCGAGCTGTTTGACGATCGACAGAGAGTTGTTGACGGCGACACGATCGTCCGGGGAGAGCTCCTCGCGCATCTCGTCGGTAACCTCGGTGAGGGCCTCTTGATTGTTCCCGTGCTGTTTGATGATGACACCCTCGTCGGTGAGTTCCTGTACCGTGGCGACGAACAACGGCGACTGTTTGAGCTTCTTGTTCTCGTGGGTCAGCCGCTCAAGCTTTTGTTGGTACTTGTTGTTCTCCGCGTTGGCATCGAGGAGTTTGTCCCGCATCTCGTCGTTCTGCTGTTCGAGAATCTCCAGACGCTCCTCGAGCGCCTCCAGTTTTTGCTGCTGTGACGCGCCGTCCTCGTAGGGCAGGTCGACGTCGTCAACAGTATCGCTCATTATCTATTTTAAGCGCCCGTGTTCATAAGAGGTTTCGGGTCATGCCAGATGTTGAATCAACCCTTCGACCCGCTCGCGTCCGGCGATGCGTTCGTCTACGGCACCCGGTACTACTTCGCTACATCGTCGAATAACTATCATTCATAAGTATGGATAGAAAATATTATACTGCGGCATAATGTACGGTGTGATGATGAGCGCAACCGAACTCAACGGGGAACCGAGCGTCGATTGGGAGGCCGTCGCCGAACTCCCCCCGAGCGCGAAACTGGTCGCGAAGGTCCTCGAGTACAACGAGCGGCTGACACAGAGCCAACTGGCGGCCGAGACGATGCTACCGTCCCGGACGGTCCGCTACGCCGTCACCCGACTTGAGGAGGTCGATGCGGTAAAATCGCGGTTCTCGTTTACCGACGCCAGAAAGCGTGTATACGCGCTCAATATAGACGCCGAGCCACCAACGAACTAAATCGATATCAACACGCAGCCACAGCCGAACGGAGGAGTGCGCTGGCCCCGACTCCGCAGCACAACGGATTCATCTTGGATCGTCAGGGGTTGCATGGTGGTCCCCCACCAGGGGACGATGGCACCGTTTCCGGTGGACGTAGTGGCGGAGGGTTTATATACCGAAGGGCAGCCACCGGTCCATACCGTGCTTGACGACACCCCGGAAGCGGCGCGGGTGAAAGCCTCGCTGCGACGACTCGCACAAGACGACGAAGCCGCAATCATCGAGCAGGCGGCCGAGGCGACAGACAACGTCGAATGTGCGGCCCGGTTCGTGGAGACAATCGGGACGGATCAACTCGCGGCGGCCGTCGAGGCGACGGACGACCCGGCGCTCAAGCATCGCGGGCGGCGTGCGCTGGAGGCGTTCCGCCTGTTTCGCCGGGCAGCGACCGGCGACTATCGACCAGACAGCGGCGACAGAGAGAGCAATCCAGATCGCACATTTGCCAATGGCCGACGCGACGACCACTTTCACCGCGGTCACGGAACCGATTTAAGCCGCGACGGCGAACCGTTCTCCCGATGACACGGGTGCTCCACACCGCCGACACCCACCTCGGGTACCGACAGTACCACAGCCCGGAGCGGCAGGCTGATTTCCTTGATGCGTTTCGACGGGTTATCGAGGACGCGGTCAACGACGGAGTCGAGGCCGTGGTTCATGCCGGAGACCTCTTTCACGACCGCCGTCCCGGCCTCTCCGATCTCCTGGGAACGCGAGACGTGCTCGAGACGCTCTCGGAGGCCGACATCCCGTTTCTCGCCGTCGTCGGGAACCACGAGGCGAAGCGCTCGGCGCAGTGGCTCGACCTCTTCGAGGCGATGGGGCTCGCGACGCGGCTGGGCGAGGAGCCGAACGTGGTCGGCGACACCGCATTCTACGGGCTCGATTTCGTCCCACGGTCCCGACGCGAGGACCTCGAATACGGGTTCGCCCCCCACGACGCCACCCACGCGGCGCTCGTTTCGCACGGGCGCTTCGAGCCACTCGTCCCCGACTACGGCAACGTCGAGTGGGATCTCGAAGCGGTGTTGGAATCGGCGTCCGTCGGGTTCGACGCGGTGCTACTGGGCGACGAACACGCGCCGACCACGCAAAAGGTGGCGGGAACGTGGGCCAGTTATCCCGGATCCACGGAACGGGCGAGCGCCGGTGAGCGCGACGAGCGCGGCTACAACCTCGTCGAGTTCGATGGCGACGTCCGGTTCTCGCGGCGGGGGGTCGAGACCCGGCCGTTCGTCTTCGTCGATCTCGATCTCGCCGAGGGCGAGGGGATCGACCGGGTCCACGACCGACTCCGCGAGCACGATCTTGAGGAGGCGGTCGTCCACGTTTCGCTCGAGGGCGACGGTGAGGCGGTCCAGCCAGCCCGGATCGAGTCCTTCGCCACCGACGACGGGGCACTGGTCGCCCGGGTAAAGGACCGCCGTGAACTTGAGGACGCCGGGGTCGACCTCGATGTCTCTTTCGGCGATCCCGATGCGGCCGTTGAGGAGCGCATCGGCGAATTAGGCCTCAGCGACGCGGCCCGCGAGATCGACGGGACGATCCGGGCGAGTTCGGTCGCCGACTCGAACGTCGCCGACGAGATCGAGCGCCGCATCGGGGCATTGATCGAAGATCCGGACGCCTTCGACCCGGCTCCGGAGAGTGACGACACGAACAAAGACGAGACCGATGAGGAGTCGGACGATGCGACGGACGGTCAGCCTACGGTGGCTGAGCCGGATAGTGACGACCCGGTCTCGCCTGGCGAGGAGTCGGCCGTCGAACCACCCGAGAACCCTGAGATTACTGAAGGCTCCGGAACGGTCAAAAATAGCGGGACGGTCGAAGGGGCTGAGACAACCGACAGCACCAACGAGACCGCTGAGACCACCCCCAACTCGGATGCCGACGGCGAGGGGCAGGCGTCCATGGAGGACTACCTATGAAATTCGAGCGGCTCCGCCTCCGGAACTTCAAGTGTTATGCCGACAGCGAGGTATCGCTCCGGGAGGGCGTCACCGTCATCCACGGCATCAACGGCAGCGGCAAGTCCTCGCTGCTCGAGGCGTGTTTCTTTGCGCTGTACGGCTCCGATGCGATCGACGGGACGCTAGCGGACGCCATCTCGAACGACGCCGAGGAGATGGTCGTCGAGTTGTGGTTCAGCCACGACGGCGGACCGTACCACGTCGAGCGCGAGGTAAAGATCCGCGGCGACACCGCGAAGACAACGACCTGCGTGCTGGAGACCCCCGACGGGACCGTAGAGCAGGTGACGGATGTCGAGGCCCACATCGAGGGGTTGCTGCGGATGGACGCCTCAGCGTTTGTTAACTGCGCGTACGTCCGCCAAGGCGAGGTGAACAAGCTGATCAACGCCTCACCGGGCGAGCGACAGGACATGATTGACGAACTCCTACAGTTGGGCGCCCTCGAGGAGTACCGAGAACGGGCGAGCGAGGCCCGCCTCGGAGTCAAACACGTCCTCGACGACAAGCGAGGGGCGCTCGCACAGATCGAAGAACAGATCGAAGACAAAGAGAACAAGGACCTCCACGCCCGCCTCAACAGCCTCGAGGACGAACTCGACGAACTCAACGTCGACATCGCTGAGAAGGAACGGGGCCACGAACAGGCACGGGAAACGCTGCAATCGGCCGAGAGCGTCATCGAGGAGTACGAGCGAAAGCGCGAGGAAATCGCTGATCTTGAGGGCGAGATCGAGACGCTCACCTCGGATATCGCCGAGGCGGAACGCGAGCGCGAGACGCTCGGCGAGCGGATCCGTGGTTCTCGTGAGCGCGCTGAGACGCTGCGTGCGGAACTTGAGGACACGCTCGCCGAAACCGACATCGAGTCCCCTGACCGGGACGCCGTTTGCGAGCGACTCGAGGAATTAGCGGAGGCGGCAGAGGGGGTACGCGACGGGATCGAGGAGCGACGGCTTGAGGCACAGAAACACGCGAGTGAGGCCGAGCAGAAACGCGAGCGGGCGGCGGAACTCCGGGCCGACGCTGCAGATGCGCGGGAGGCAGCCGCAGAACTCGATTCCGAAGTCGAGTCCGACCGGGGCGAACTCGACGAGCGGCGCGAACGGCTCGACGCGCTCGCTGACGAGGCTGAGGAACTGCAAAAGACGCTCGCCGACGCTCCAGCCGAGCGTGGCGAGCTAACGAGCCACCACGAATCGATCGTTGAGGAGTTGACAGCGGCGAAAGAGACAGTCGCCGAACTGCGAGCCGACCTGACGAACGCCCGCGAGGCCGTCGAGGAGGCGGAGGCGCTTCTTGAGGCTGGCAGGTGCCCGGAGTGCGGCCAACCGGTCGAGGAATCGCCGCATGTCGAGGGAATCGAGGAGGATAGAGCACGGGTCGAGGAAGTCCAGTCGGAATTGGAGGCGGCCGAGGCTCGCGTCGAACGCCTGGAGGCGAGACGTGAGCGTACCGAGCAGTTCGTCGAGATGGCCGCGGAGCTCGACCGACTCGAAGAACGCCGCGAGGATGTCGCATCCCTCGTCGACGGGATGGCCGAAACAGTCGAGGCGAAAGCCGACAGAGCCAACGAGCGCCGGACCGACGCCGAGGCCGCCGAGCGGAAAGCCGAGGCGGCGATCGAGGCCGCCGAAACCGCCGATGCCGAAGCCGAGGCGGCCCGAGCGACTATCGGCGAATTGAACGCCGAGAAGGCACAGATCGACGAGCGTCGCGAGCGGATCGCACGACTCGCCGAGTTGCTCGACGACGCCGCGGAGCACGAACGCGATGTCGAACGCCTTCGAGAGCGCCGCAAGAGCGTCGCCGAACAGAACGACCTCCGGCGCGACCGGCTCGCTGACAAGCGTGAGCGGAGGGACGAGCTCGACGGGGCCTTCGACGAGGCGGCGCTAGAGCAGGCGGAGGCGGACAAAGAGCGCGCCGAGGAGTACCTCGACGAAGTCGAGACGTATCTCGAGGGGCAGCGCGAGCGGCGAGACGAACTCCAGAACGCCATCGGCGGGGTGAAAAACGAACTCAAGGAGCTTGAGGCGCTCAGAGAGCGCCGTGCAGAGTTGGGCGACACCGTCGCCCGACTGGAGTCGCTGTACGAGGAAGCACGTGGTCTCCAGGAGATGTACGCCAACCTCAGGGCGGAGCTCCGACAGCGGAACGTCGACCGGCTGGAGGCAATGCTTAACGAGACGTTCGATCTCGTCTACCGGAACGACTCCTACGCACGGATCGAACTCGACGGCGAGTACGAACTGACGGTGTATCAAAAGGATGGAACGCCGCTCGATCCGGATCAGCTCTCGGGCGGCGAACGGGCGCTTTTCAACCTCTCGCTCCGGTGTGCGATCTACCGGCTGCTCTCGGAGGGCATCGAGGGACAGGCGCCGACGCCGCCACTCATTCTTGACGAGCCGACGGTGTTTCTCGACTCCGGACACGTCTCGAAGCTTGTCGAGTTGATCGAATCGATGACCGATCACGGCGTCGCGCAGATCGTCGTCGTCAGCCACGACGAGGAGTTGGTCGGCGCGGCCGACGACTTGATCGCAGTCCGAAAGAACCCGACCACAAACCGATCGAGCGCCGAACGATCGGTGAGGACGGAGGCGTTACCGTAGCGCCGAGAGTGCCTCGTCGGCGAGCTCCGTCGTTTCGTAGCCGCGTTCGCCGGCAACCTCGGCCTCCCGGACGAGCCCCGCCGCCCGGAGTTCTCCGACCTGTCCGTGGAGGTCGGATTCACAGAGGTCGTACCGCCCGAGAACTTCCTGAACCGAGAGCGGGCCGCGGTCAGCCAACTCGACGAGCAGCCCCAGGATCTGGTCCGAGTGGACCGCGGTGAGGAGCCGCCGCTGTGGGTCCGGGACGGTTCGCGCCGCGATGGCCAGCGGCGAATCCCCTGTGGCGGTCAGTTCGTCGTTCGGGAGGTAGCGCTCGTCGCCGGTTTCGGGGTCCCGGACGAGGCTAGACTCGTCGGAGTGTTTCAACAGGAGATACCGGTCGCCGCGGTACTCGACCGACCTCATCGCGACTCCCCGCCGATCTCCGTTCGGGTGTCCGCCCCGGAGCCATCGGCCGAGGCGGAGCGGTCGGTGACCGCGGGGTCGTCCGTCTCCTCGGACCCCCCAACGTCTCGCTCCTTGTTACCGTCCTCAGTCTCGGCGTAGTGGCCGGTCTTGAACCGCCAGTAGTACCGCGCTGTCGCGAGCGCGGCGACGGCTCCGATTAGTAACGCAGGGCCGCCGGCTTCGTAATCACCGCGGAAGTAGACGAGCATCGCCCCGAGTGAGAGGGCCGCAAGCGCAACGTTCAACAGTAGGACTGACGCCCAGAATGCGCGAAACAGATCGTCCGGAACATCGGCCGCCGTGTCGAGAGACTCCTGCAGCGTCGGGGTCGGATCGGGCGGATCGGGGCCGAGGCTGTCGGGATCGAACTCGTCGGGTTCGTCCGGCCACGACTTTTCTTCGTCCTCTTCGAGCGGGTTCACGATCAAATCGAGGGGCCCCGGGAGCAAAAATCACGCGACCGAGTCGAGATCAACGACGTGGTCCGCCTGCAGCCACGCGAGGGGGTTGTCCGCGTCGTAGAATACCACGCCCCCCTCGGTTTCGTAGGACTCTGTCGAGCGAACCGCGTCGGGCACCGTCGGCTCGCCCGGTCCCTTCGTTTCGGCCGTCTCTGCGGATGAGTCAGTGTCGGGCACGGCGTATCACTATTGTAATTTGTGGCTTGTGGGCGTAAATCCCTCCAGTCGGTGACAGGCGGCGACACGGCACCCGAAACCGTCGAGGTGCTTATATACACGACGGGGAACACGAGGGCTTTTTGATGCCGAACGCCGATGCATATGCTAATGGAACAGGGAACCCTTGTGGAGTTCGGCGGTTCGGAATCGGGTGATAGCGACCGGCCGAGAGCGGAAGCGGCCGCCGTCGCGGGCAGCGACGGCGACGAAGACGCCCAGGTCGTCGAACTCTCGGAGGAGGCGTTCCCCGATGCCGAGGGTCATATCGAGTTTGCCGTCACGCAGGTCAACTACACGGTCGAGGGGCGCGGCGACGACGAACACGCGGTGTTGCACGTGTTCGGCCGCGTTCCGGAGGCCGGCGGCGATGACCGGGTTACACACGCTCGTGTCCACAACTTCCGGCCGTATTTCTATACCCTGGTCTCGGATCTCGACCTCGCCGCAGATGCGGCGGAGCCACTCACACAGGCCGACGTCGTTGACTCGCGGCTCGATCACGACCGCCTGACCGGAATCGAGACCTACGGCGATCGGGCGGCCGATGGAATCGACACCGGTGACCACGACGACCGGGAACTGGTCGTCTACGAGTCGATCCGGGGCGAGTCGCTGGTGAAGGTGTTCGGTCAGACGCCCCGCGATGTCGGGGAGCTACGGGATCGCTTCGATCACTACGAGGCCGACATCCTGTTCCCGAACCGGCTGCTCATTGATAAGGACATCACGAGCGGCGTCCGGGTGCCGGTCAGACGGCTCGACGACGGGAGCCTGAAGATCCACCACACCGAAATCGAGCCGGTCGATGTTGAGGCCGAGAGTCGCGTCCACACGCTCGATATTGAGGTCGACGACCGCCACGGGTTTCCCGAAGACGGCGAGCAGACGATCATCTGTCTGACAGCGCACGACTCCTACCGCGACGAGTACATGGTCTGGCTCTTCGAGGATGAAAGCGAGGGAGTGACCGCCCCTGACGAGATTTCTAGCTACGAACCGATCGGCGACGACGACCCCGATATCGAAGTGCATCGGTTCGGCAACGAGGCCGAGATGCTCGTCGATTACCTCGAGTACGTCGACAGGACTGATCCAGATCTATTGACGGGCTGGAATTTCACGGATTTTGACGCGCCGTACCTCATCAACCGGATCGACCGTCTGGCCCACGAGCACGACCGTCTCGACTCGGATCGGCTTTCTCGCGTCAACGAAGTCTGGGACTCCGGGTGGGGTGGCCCGAATATCAAGGGTCGGGTCGTCTTCGACCTGCTGTACGCCTACCAGCGGACGCAGTTCTCAGAGCTCGATTCGTACCGCCTCGACGCCGTCGGCGAGGAGGAGTTGGGCGTCGGCAAGGAGCGCTACCCGGGCGACATCGGCGACCTGTGGAGCGACGACCCAGAGCGCCTGCTCGAGTACAACCTCCGGGACGTCGAGTTGTGTGTCGAGTTGGACCGCAAACAGGAGATTATCCCCTTCTGGGAGGAAGTCGCCACCTTCGTTGGCTGCAAACTGGAGGACGCGACGACGCCCGGCGACGCGGTCGATATGTACGTCCTCCACGAGATCCACGGCGAGTTCGCGCTCCCGTCGAAAGGTCGCCAAGAGAGCGAGGAGTACGAGGGCGGGGCTGTCTTCGATCCGATTTCGGGGGTCAAAGAGATGGTAAGTGTGCTCGATTTGAAAAGTTTGTACCCCATGTGCATGGTAACAATTAATGCGTCCCCGGAAACGAAGGTCGACCCCGACACCTACGACGACGAGACGTACGTCGCACCGAACGGGACCCACTTCCGGAAGGAACCGGACGGGATGATCCGGGAGATGGTCGACGAACTGCTTGAGGAGCGCGAACAAAAGAAAGCGCTGCGGAACGAGAACGATCCCGGCACGGACACCTACGAGACCTACGACCGACAGCAGGCAGCTGTCAAGGTCATTATGAACTGCTTCACCCCGGATACCGACGTGTTGACGCCGCACGGCATTCGGGGTATCCGAGAGCTATCGACCGGAGACGAGGTGTACTCGCTGGACCCCGAAACGATGGAGATGGAGATCAAACCGGTTGTCGAGACACACGAGTACCCCGACTACCGCGGCGAGTTGGTCGACATCGAGACGAGCAAGATCGATTTCAGCGTGACACCGAACCACCGGATGCTCGTCCGAAAGAACGAGAGCAACGGGATCACCGAGAAAGAATGGGACTTCGTCGAGGCCGGAGAACTCGATCAGGCGACGAACTACGAACTGCCACACGATTGGGAGGGGCCCGACGGCGACGATCTCAGGGAGGTCGATCTGACGGAATTGATCGAGGGCGACTACGAAGTGTGGGTCTGTCCGGAGGTACACGGCCACACTTTTATTTCGGAACTTGGGTGGAAGCCCCGCCGGGTTCAGAAAGACGATACCGATCAAGTAGGGTACGTATTCGGTGCCGACGAGTTCGAGACACACCGCAGGTATATCGAATCGGTCTGTGAGCGGAGTTACATCCGCGCCGAATCGGGTCGAAGGTGGATCCCGCGGACGTGCGACGGAGACGACTTCCTCGAACTGCTGGCGTGGTATATCACGGAGGGGAGTGTCTACACGTCCAACAAAAAGACGTTCGACACAAAAGGACGGGGGTCGTCGGCGACCCGCGAGATAGCCCAAAGCGCAGTCGCCGCGGACGGAGGAGACAATCGCGCCTCTATCGGAGCGCTCTTGAATCGGATGGGATTTGACCACTACACCGATGCCCGGTGTCACCAGTTCACCTCGGCTGTCCTTGGCGACCTGTTCGGTGAACTCGTCGGGAATGGCAGCGAAAACAGGCAGATCCCGGAACTGGTCTTCGAAGCGTCTCAACGTCAGAAGGAACTGTTCTTGGAGACTCTCATCGCGGGCGACGGTGACCGGCAACCGAACTCGTGGCGGTACAGCACCGCGAGCGAACGACTTCGGGACGGGGTGTTGCGGCTCTGTGCCCACCTCGGCCTGACGGCGAGTTACAACGAAAATAACGGCACGTACCGGATACACGCCACCGAGAACGTAAAAAACACGCTCCGGATGAATCGAAACTCGGAGCGGACGACGGCAGACGACGGAGTCTATTGTGTCACCGTCGAGGACAACCATACGCTGATGGCCGGTAGGAATGGAACGTTCCAGTTCGTTGGGCAATCATTATACGGCGTTTTGGGGTGGGATCGATTCCGGCTGTACGACGAGGAGATGGGCGCTGCAGTGACTGCAACCGGAAGAGACGTAATCGAATTCACCGAGCGAGCCGCAAGCGAAATTGACAAAGAAGTTACATACGGAGACACCGACTCAATTATGCTCGAACTCGGCGGTGATATCTCGAAGGACGAAGCCATAGAGCAGTCTTTCGAGATCGAGTCACACATCAACGACGCCTACGACGAGTTCGCCGAGCGGTTGAACGCCACCTCACACCGGTTTGAGATCGAGTTCGAGAAGCTCTACCGACGGTTCTTCCAGGCGGGCAAAAAGAAACGGTACGCCGGGCATATCATCTGGAGCGAGGGGAAGAATGTTGATGACATCGACATCACGGGCTTCGAGTACAAGCGCTCGGACATCGCGCCGATCACAAAGGAGGTCCAAAAGAAGGTTCTTGAGATGATCGTCACGGGCGCGGATCGCGAGGAGATCAAATCCTACGTCGGCGAGGTTATAGAGCGGGTGCAGGCGGGCGAAGTAAGCCTCGACGAGATCGGGATCCCAGGTGGTATCGGGAAGAAACTCGACAACTACGAGACCGACACGGCACAGGTTCGGGGGGCAAAGTACGCAAACCTCCTCTTCGGGACGAACTTCTCCAGCGGGTCGAAGCCCAAGCGGGTCTACCTGGAGAAGGTTCACCCCTCGTTCTTCAGGAAAGTCGAGGCCGAGAAGGGACTTGACCCGTCGGTCGATCAACTGTACGGGGAGTTCAAGCGGGAAGCCGAGAGCGGCGACGCCGTGATCTGCTTCGAGTTCGACGATCAGGTACCGGATGCCTTCGAGGTCGACGACGAGAAGATGCTCGATAAGACCCTCAAAGGACCGATCGCCCGCATTCTTGAGGCGCTCGACATCTCGTGGGATGAGGTCGAGAGCGGGCAAGAACAAACGGGACTCGGAAGCTTCATGTGAGCCCCGTGTTTCGTGGTAGCTTCCATCAAAGAAAAATATTTTTTTGAATCAAAAAGGCAATTCACGCTGAACCCGAAACTATTATGCGCATCACGGTACCATGTTAGAGTAGACGATATCATGGCCACATTAGAACTCAAGAACCTACATGCGTCCGTAGCTGAAGAAGGTGGCGAATCGATCCTCCGAGGCGTCGACCTCGAGGTCAAATCCGGGGATATTCACGCCCTGATGGGGCCGAACGGCTCCGGGAAGTCGACGACAGCAAAGGTCATCGCCGGTCACCCCGAGTACGAGGTAACCGACGGCGAAGTGCTGCTCCACATCGAAGAGGAGGAATTCGAAGGCGTCGACATTGACGACGATCAACTCACCTGGGACCTGCTCGACCTCGAACCCAACGAGCGCGCTGCGCTCGGAATCTTCCTCGGCTTCCAGTATCCCGCCGAAATCGAGGGTGTCACGATGGTTAATTTCCTCCGAACGGCGCTGAACGCCAAACTCGGCGAGCGTGAGGAACTCTTCGAAGGCGAGGAAGACGACGACGAAGAGGAAGAAGCCGGATATGAAACCTCCCCGATGGAGGGTGACGTCGACGAGGGTGAGGTCGGCGTGGCTGAGTTCCAAGAGATCCTCCAAGAAAAGATGGAAGTCCTCGACATGGACGAGTCCTTCGCACAGCGGTATCTCAACGCCGGCTTCTCCGGCGGCGAGAAAAAGCAAAACGAAGTGCTGCAGGCGGCCATCCTCGAGCCCTCGGTCGCGGTGCTCGACGAGATCGACTCGGGGCTCGACATCGACCGTCTCCAAGACGTCTCTGACGGGATCAACGCTCTCCGCGACGAGCAGGGCACCGGGATCCTCCAGATCACCCACTACCAGCGGATTCTCGACTACGTCGAACCCGACCACGTCCACGTGATGATCGACGGGCAGATCGCCAAGAGCGGCGACGCCGAGCTCGCCGAGAAACTCGAGGACAAAGGGTACGATTGGGTCCGAGAGGAAGTCTACGAGACAGCGTAACTCAAACCGGTTACGCACAAGGCTATAACGATCCAAACATAATTACAAAATATGAGTTCCGAAGAACATCTACAAGAAACCGACACCGAAGCCCGCTTCGAATTCAAAAAAGAGGAGTCCTCGGCCTTCGAGACCGAAAAAGGCCTCACCGAGGAAACCGTCCGC
>Ga0207414_1000011_pt1 | contig 92906 bp, 76 predicted proteins | sample PonA231FremontCA_2_FD_187269 | JGI IMG/M metagenome (GOLD analysis project Ga0207414, IMG submission 187269) | Marine sediment microbial community from Fremont, CA, USA - Pond A23 Sediment 1 (SPAdes) | ecosystem: Environmental > Aquatic > Marine > Unclassified | place: USA: Fremont, California...
CCCCCCCGCCGGTGCGGCGGGACATCCTCGAGCTTCTCAAGATCCCGGACGCGGCGGAGGTGGTGCGTGGGTTTGACCGGCCTAACATCGTATGGTCGGTCTTCCGCACGGAAAACAAGTGGAAACGGCTCCGCGCAGTGGTGGAGGCCGTGAACGGGCCCGGCATCGTCTACGTACCGACGCGCCGGGCGGTGGACCGGTGGCGGGGGCGCCTCACGAACGACGGCGTGGCCGCGGCGGGCTACCATGGGGGCCTGGGGGCTGAAGAGCGGGAGGCCCGTCAGACGGCGTGGATCGAGGAGGACGTCCGCGTAATGGTGGCCACGAACGCGTTTGGGATGGGCATCGACAAGCCCAATGTGCGGTTTGTGGTGCACACGGCACCGCCGTCGTCGCTGGAGAGCTACTACCAGGAGGCGGGACGGGCGGGTCGAGACGGGAAGCGGGCACACGCTGTGCTCCTTTACCAGCCCCCCGACGCAGAGACGCAGGCTTCGCTCATCGACGCTTCTCACCCGACGGCCGTAGAGGTCCGCACGGTGTACGACGCGGTGTGCAGTGTGGGACAGGTGCCGGTGGGCTCCGAACCGGACGGTCCGTTGGTGGTGAACGTGGAGGCTGTGCTCAAGACAACCGGCTATTCGCGGACGAAGGTTCGCACCGCCGTCGACCTCATTGATCGCCAGGGCGCGTGGTCGATCATCTCACAGCGCACGCATTTCGGCCTTCTGCAGTTCGAGGTCCCGGCCCGCGATGTGCGGCAGTACGCCGACGAAGTCGACAATCAAGCACTGGGGACGTTCGTGCGGACGCTCCTTCGGATCGTGCACGCGGATGCGTTCCGGGAGTGGTGGCCGCTCGACCTGCGAGCGGTAGAGCAGCGTACGGATCTCGGGCGAGAACGTCTGCAGCGCGGGCTGCAGTACCTGGAAGAGCGGGGCCTCCTGCGCTGGCAAGCGCCCGGAGCGGCCCTGCGGGTCGAGCTCGCTCATCCGCGGGCGTCCAAACTGCCGGTGGACGACCAGGCCGTGCAGAATGCGCGTCGACGGGCCGAAACGCGTCTCGATCACATGCTGCGGTATGCCCGCGCCGTCACGTGCCGGCGATATGCCCTGCTTACCTACTTTGGCGAAGAGACCGCAGAGCACTGTGGGGCCTGCGATGTGTGCCTGGGACGACATCAGCCTGATGCGGTGACGCCGGACGAGGAGCCAGTCCTTCGTCACATCCTGCGGCAGATATCGAACGGGAGTGATCGCAAGGACTGGTTCGACGACCCGCCGGTGCCGTCATACCGCCTCGATGAACTCCTCGGGTGGCTCGTGTCGGAGGGGTACGTCACTCTCGCCGACCCCCTAAATGGCGCCTATCGACTCACCGATGAGGGGAAACGTTGGGTATGAGTCCGGCGCGAGACTCTAGGGGGACCGTTCCTGATCCTCCGTGTCGCTGCGGGCAGTATCGGCGTCGGTCGTGTCCGTGCGACTCGGACGGCGATTAATACGCTGTCGGGCCTGAAGCGTGTCGATAATCGATTGGTAGAAGGCCCCAAAGATCCTAGGACGGCGACTGTAGTAGCGCAGTGTGGCCTCTAGGTCGGATGGGCGCACGCCGTGGTGGGAAAGAATGGAATCTCGAAGGCCCGGCGGGGTGGGCAACCCTTCCATAGAGCGACGCGCATCGGCCAGGTGTAGGTCCGTCAGGACACGGGCAAAGGTGCTGTCGGGCAGCGGCTTTTCTTCGGAGGAGAAGGTAGAGCACCCGGCAAGGAAGAACAGGCCGAGCACAACCCCAAAAAGCCCCCACCTAGTGCCACGACGCAGCGAAATGGATCTGGACTGAGAGGCAGAAGCCATCATTCCTGAGCGGCAACAGCGCGGTCGTCACGGGCCTCCGTCTCATCGACGGTGCGGAAGGTGCGGGCCATCACTTCCAGGTGCCGGACGAAGCTCAGCTTATCGAAGTCGGGCGCAAAGACAGAACCGTCCAGCATGTAGACCCGATCGGTCGCCTGGTCGTAGAACGTGAAGTTGACGAAGGGACCTCCTCCGCCGACGGGCTGCACTTCGCCGGAGTTCTCCCCCGGGATGACCATGTACCACAGGCCGCGCGACTCGAAGCCGTATCGGTCCAGAAAACTGATTTGCTCCGTCTCCAGGGCGCGCCGGTAGTCAATGTGAACGAAGCCCTGCACATTGCCGCGAAGGTGCCGTTGGGTAAGCGAGTCGCGGGTGGCGTAGATCCACTCTGGGGTAATCTCGTCCGGACTCACATCGTCGGCGTAGTAGACGAAGAATTCTCGCCGCGTCTGCGCCAGAATGCGGCGCAGCCACACGAAGCCCTCGTCCCCGGTCGTGGTGTCAACGGCAAGCTGAAAGTCGCTCTGGACGTTTAGGGTAAAGCCGTGTCGTTTCTTCAGCGTATCCTCAACGGCCAACTGGCGTTCGTCCTCGTACATCTCCCGCTCCATTCGCTGGAGGGTCACGTCGGTAAAGGTGCGACGCATCTCCGAGCCTTGATCCCGGAAGGTCTGAGCGAGGTCTTCTGGGGTGGCGGCGGACACGTAGTAGATGCGCTGGCTCCGGCGCCACAGGTTTGGCTTGGGCACCACCGCCCGCTGCCCGTCCAAGATGGCCTGCTCGGCTTCGCCGGAGAGGCGCCGCCGGAGAAAACTTGCCTCGTTGGATGAGTCGCTCAGGGGCGCCGCGATGATCACATTCTTCAGATCCTGAATCTGGCCGTAGGTCCGCTCGGAGTCGAGCTCGAGGTGGCGGAGCTGAAAATGTCGTTCAGAAATCGGCAAGGTTTCTACCCAGGGAGCAACATTCTCCCGGAGCGCCTCCCCGGGGGCGCTGGTCCAGAGTGAGCTGTCCATTACCACCGTAATCTCACCTTCGGGCCCTTCGGCCATAGGACGGTAGTCGCCCTCGCATCCGCCGAAGAGAAGCAGCAGAGGGATGAGACTCAGGAGAGACGTCCACAGCAGCGACAGGCCGGGACGTTCGGAAAGAACGGTCATCGGAGTGCGGTTGGTCAGGGAAAAGTCCGTTGGAATTCCATCCATTCCCTGTATCTGACGGTTGCGGGCCGCGATTGCTCCTTCTGGGGGCTGTTAGTGATCGTCGGTGGGGCGGGCTTCGGAGGAGGGCTGCGGTGTGGGGGCGGCGTTGCCGTACTTGAGGTCGTGGGCGAAGGCCTCCACGGCGTCAAGACGTTCCGCGTCTGAATGTGTAGGATCGTCCCAGAGTGCCTCCACCCGATTGATAAGGGCCGACCCGACAATAAACCCATCGGTGTGCCGGCTCAGGCGCATGGCGTCTTCGTGGGTTTTGATGCCAAAGCCCACGAGGAGTGGGTTCTGGTTCACAAGGCGACGCGAACGTTCTAGGTATGCGTCGACCGTCGGGGCCTCGTCGAGGTCGCTGCCCGTGAGGCCGGTCACACTAACCGCGTACACGAAGCCGGTCGCGCGCTCGTCCACGGTGGCCACGCGCTCCTCCGCCGTGTTGGGGGCAATCAGGAAGACGACATCCAGGTTGTGATCGGCGGCGGCCTCACAGAGCCGGTCGCTTTCCTCCGGGGGCAGGTCCGGAAGGATGAGGCCGTCGACCCCCGCGGCCGCGGCGTCGCGGCAAAATTCCTCGATTCCGTAGGCCAGGAGTGGGTTGACGTATCCCATGAGGAGGATCGGCGTCTCGCTTTCGCGACGGAAGTCCTCGGCGGTCCGGAACGTGTCGGTAAGGTCGACGCCGTGGGAGAGGGCGCGGGCACTGGCGCGCTGGATGGGGCGACCCTCGGCCAAGGGGTCGCTAAACGGCATTCCTAGCTCAATGAAGTCAACCCCGCCGCGGTCGAGGGCGTGGAGGATGGGGCCCGTGGCCTCGGGATTGGGGAATCCATCGGTGAGAAAAAGCCCCATGGCCTTCTCGTTGCGGGCCCGGAGTGCTGCAAACGTGTCGTCGAGGCGGGACATTGTAGGGGGCGGCGGCTAGAATACAAAAGGGGCTACAAAGAGAGTCGTTACAGATTGGCGGCGATGGTTTCCATGTCTTTGTCCCCGCGACCGGAGCAGTTGAACACAAGCACCGCGTCGTCCCCGTGCTCCGCGGCGAGTGAGCGGGCCAGGTCGGGCAGTAGGGCCACGGCGTGGGCGGTTTCGAGGGCAGGGATAATGCCTTCCGTCTGCGAAAGTAGCTTCACACCCTCCAGCGCCTCATCGTCGGTAATGGGGTGGTAGGTCACACGCCCCTCATCGCGTAGGTGGGCATGTTCGGGACCCACGCCCGGGTAGTCGAGGCCGGCGGAAAGGGAGTGGGCGAGACTCACCTGCCCGGCGTCGTCCTGCAACAGATAGCTCATGGCACCGTGGAGCACACCCGGACTGCCCTCCGCCAGGGTGGCCGCATGGTCGCCACTCAGGCCGCCGCCGGCCGCTTCCGTGCCGTGCAGCTGCACCTCATGGTTTTCCAGGAAGGGGTGAAAGATGCCGATGGCGTTGGACCCACCCCCCACACAGGCCGCAATAGCGTCTGGCGTTTCGCGGCCTACTGCGTCGCGCAGCTGTGAGCGGGTTTCGGTACCGATGATGCGGTGGAAGTTGCGCACCATCATCGGATAGGGGTGCGGCCCCACCACCGAGCCAATGATGTAGAATGTATCGTCCGGATTGGAGACCCAGTCGCGGATCGCCTCGTTCGTGGCTTCTTTGAGCGTCTGGCTGCCCGTGGTGGCGGCGCGAACCTCCGCGCCCAGCAACTCCATTCGCTCCACATTCAGGCGCTGGCGCTCCATGTCCTCCGCGCCCATGTACACCACGCAGTCGATCCCAAACTTGGCGCACACCGTGGCGGTGGCCACGCCATGCTGCCCGGCCCCCGTCTCGGCGATAATGCGTTCCTTGCCCATGCGGTCGGCCAGCAAGATCTGCCCCAGCGTATTGTTAATCTTGTGCGCGCCGGTGTGGCAGAGGTCCTCACGCTTCGCGTAGATATGGGCCCCGCCAATCTCTTCGGTCAGGCGGTTGCAGTAAGTAAGCGGCGTGGGACGCCCCGCGTACTCGTGCAGGAGTGTCCGGAGTTCGTTCTGAAAGTCGGGGTCGTCCTTGTAGGTAGTGTAGGCGGCCTTCAGTTCATCGAGTACCGGCGTGAGGATTTCGGGCACGTACGCGCCCCCATATGGCCCAAAGTGTCCGGAGGCGTCCGGGGACGTTTCGGGAGGCGAATCGACGGCAGACTCAGGCATCGGAATGGGAGGATGTATAGGGGGGAACGTGATCGGTAGTGCGTACTGCGCAGGGAAAGCGGTAGGCGGGAGAGGCACAACCCCGAGGGAGCCCTAGGCGTCGTGCGTTTCGGCATCTTCCAGGTTCTGGCGAGCCGTGCGAAAGGCGTCCATGAAGGTGTCGATTTTCTCGAAGCTCTTCTGGCCCGGGGCCGTTTCGAGGCTGCTCGATAGGTCGATGGCAAAGGGCCGCATGGTGTCGATTGCCCGGCCCACATTGTCCGCGTCGATGCCGCCAGCGAGGAAGACCGGATAGTCCTGAGCGAGTTCGCGGGCCATGCGCCAATTAAACGATTCCCCGGTGCCGCCCCAGACGCTGGAGTTGTGCGTGTCGAGCAGGAAGTAGTCGGTCACGTCTTCGTAGCGTTCAAACAGCGTGCGCAGATGCCCGGAGGAGGCGTCGTGACGTACGCGGATGGCCTTGATGACGGGACAGTCGACTCGCTCCACGACGTGCGGCGGCTCCTCGCCGTGGAGCTGGGCGAGCTCGAACCCGGCCTCGTCGACGGCCGCATTGATGGTCGCGGCGCCATCGTTCACGAACACCCCGACGGGCTTGGGTCCGTGCACCCACTGAATGATGTCACTGGCTAGGGCCGGAGGGGCGTAACGGGGGCTTTCATCGTGCTGGATAAAGCCAAGGTAGTTGGCCCCGGCTCCGGCTAGGTATCGGGCATCTTCCAGCTCCGTGATGCCGCAGGCTTTCAATTTGACACCCATCGGTCGAGTCGATCTGGATGAGAGAAGAAGCGGGGGACGGCCGCTGCTGTATGTTCGATTCGCCTGTGCTAAGCCTCTGATCTACTGTGCTTGCCGGGCCGCAATTTTCTTGCCCTGCGTGCGGAGGCGAGAGAGCGCCTCTCCCGGATGCTTAGCCCGCATCAGGTGCTCGCCGATGAGGGCCCCGTTGACGCCGGCCTTGCGGAGGCGCACCAGCGTTTCAGGATTGCTGAGGCCGCTCTCCGCCACGCGGCCCACATTCTTCGGGGTCTGGTCGAAGATGCGGAGAGAATTTTCGATGTCGACCTCGAAGGTGTTCAGGTCGCGGTTGTTGACCCCGAGGACGCTCACCTGGTCCCAGTCGATCTTTTCCAGGTCGTCTTCGCTGTACACCTCGACGAGGCAGGAGAGCCCAAGCTCGGTGGCCGCGGCGTGGAGTTCGGACAACTGGGCCGGATCGAGTGCCGTGGCGATGAGCAGTACGGCGTCGGCCCCCACCGCCCGGGCCTCGACGAGTTGGTACGGATCGATGATAAAGTCCTTGCGGAGCAGGGGCGTCTCGGGGACGTGGGCGCGGATCCAGGCCATGTGTTCCAGCGAGCCCTGAAAATACTGCGGCTCCGTGAGGACGCTGATGGCCGCGGCGCCGTGCTCGGCGTACTGCTGCGCAATGCCGGCCGGGTCAAAATCGTCCCGAATTACACCCTTGGAAGGAGAAGCCTTCTTCACCTCCGCAATGAATGACATGCCCCGCTCCTTGAGGGCCTCCACCAGCGACAGGGCTTCGCGCTCGTCGTAGAATGGGCGCTGTTTGAGCTCGGCAATCGGTGTCTCAGCTTTCCGCCGCTCCACCAGGTCGCGCGTGTCATCGATGATGTCGTCGAGAATACTCACGGCGTTCGCGTGTGCAGTGAGGGGGGAGCAAGTGGAGAAAAGGGGGCGCCGGTCATCAGGGTCGTGAGGCCGGCCTCCACGGCTATCCTTTTGCTTTCTTGGAGACCTTCACCAGGGTTTTGAGGGTGTCGAGGGCGGCCCCGGAGTCGATGCTTTCTTCGGCGGCCTCCATGCAGGCGTCAAGATCCGAGAATTGGCCGCTCACGTAGAGCGCATAGGCGGCGTTGAGGATGGCCACGTCGCGCCGGGGGCCTAGATCGTTGGCGGCGAGAATGTTGTGGAGGATGGTCGCGTTTTCTTTTGCGTTTCCCCCCTCCAGCGCCGAGGCCGGGGAGCGTTCCAGGTCGTGCTGTTCGGGGCTCACCTCTTGACTTCTGGGGACCGGGTTCTGGTCCGAGGCGTCGTACTCGAACAGGGTGGTGGCGGCCGAGACACTCACCTCGTCCATGCCGTCCTCCGAGTGGAGGGTGACCACGTGGTCGGCGTCCAGTTGTGCCAGGATGCGGGCCATCGTCTGGGCGGTTTGCGTGTTGAAGGCGCCCACGATTTGGCGGGTTACGCCCGCGGGGTTGCAGAGGGGGCCCAAGATGTTGAAGAACGTGCGTACGCCCAGGGACTTCCGCACCGGCATCACGTGGCGCATGGCGGGGTGGAAGAAGGGTGCGAAGAGGAAGGCGATGCCTGCTTCGTGGAGGCAGTGCTCCACGCCCTCTTTCTCCAGGTCAATCTGCACACCCAGCGTCTCCAGGACGTCCGCGGAGCCGGACTTTGAGGAGACTGAGCGGTTTCCGTGCTTAGCAACAGTTGCGCCGGCACCCGCCGCAATGAGGGAGGCCGTCGTGGAAATATTAAACGTACTCGCTCCGTCTCCCCCCGTGCCGCAGAGGTCGATGGCATTGGGATCGCCGGGGTCGACCGAGATGGCAAACTCCCGCATTGTTTTGGTGAAGCCGACCAACTCATCGAGCGTCTCGCCACGGGTACGGAGGCCCATGAGGAAGGCGGCAATATGCTCGTCGCGGGCCGATCCGTTCATCATCTCGGTCATCACGGCCTCGGCCTCGCTGCGGTCGAGCGGGTTGCCGTCGGCGATGGTTTGTAGGTGTGCGTCCACGGTCAGGTACAGCTGATTCCAAAGAGTGTGGGGCGCGCGAGGAGGCTACGCGGGGGTGGGCGTGGCGTGGCGGTCGACCACCGAGAGCCAGTTGGCGATGATTGTGGGCCCCGCCCGCGTCATGACGCTCTCGGGGTGAAACTGGATGCCGTAGAGCGGCTGAGTGCGGTGACGAAGTGCCATAATCGTGTCGCGCGTCTCTGTCGTCGCCGTCACCTCTAACTCGTCGTGTGGGAAGGTGTCCGGGTCGATCACGAGGGAATGGTAGCGGGTGGCGTCGAACGAGTGGTCGAGGCCGTCGAACAAGGTCGTACCTTCGTGGAGCACCGGGCTTGTTTTTCCGTGCATCAGCTCCTCCGCCTGCGTGATGGTGCCGCCAAAGACCTCACCGATGGCCTGGTGCCCCAGGCACACGCCGAGAATCGGTGTCGTGTCGCCGAGCGTCTTGATGACCGGCTCCGTGAGTCCCGCATCGGAGGGATGGCCAGGTCCGGGCGAAATCAAAATTCCGTCCGGGGTCATGGCCCGCACCTCCTCGATCGTCCGGGCGTCGTTCCGAATCACCTCCAAGTCGTCGGTATGCTCGCCCACGAGGTGGACGAGGTTGTAGGTGAACGAGTCGTAATTGTCGATGATCAAAATCATCGGTACGGAAAAGTCGGCAGGTGGAGGAGGAACGAAGGAGAGAGTCGGCGTTCTGCACGTCCTGCACGTCGTGGTGCACCGCAAATCCGCGGCGTAAGGCGACTCTGAGTGGCCTGCGGGAACTCAGTCCCAGCGCTAGCGGGTGCGGACCAGCCCCGTCAGGTCCCGCACGCGCTCCAGGATGGGCTCCGCTCGGGCTCGGGCGGCCTGGGCCCCCTCCCGCAGCACGTCGCGAACGTAATCGGGGCGCTGTGCCAGTTCCTTGCGGCGGGCGCGGGCCTCGGCAAAATAATCTTCGATGAGCGCCAGGAGGTCTTGCTTGGCGTGGCCGTAGCCGTAGCCTCCGGCCCGGTACTGCTCGGCGATTTTCTGTTGTCGGTCCTCGTCGGCAAAGAGCGTGATCAGGGCAAACACGTTGCACGCCTCGGGGTCCTTGGGCTCGTCGAGCGGGGTCGAGTCCGTGACGATGCTCATAACCTTCTCCTTCAGCGTATCCCCTTCGTCGAAGATCCCGATAGTATTGCCGTAGCTCTTCGACATTTTCTGGCCGTCGGTGCCGGGAATGACGGCCACGTCATCAAGAATTTGCGGCTCGGGGATGGAGAACAGCGGTTCGTCCTCGGGGCAAAACCGATTATTGAAGCGCCGGGCGAGGTCGCGGGCCATCTCCAGGTTCTGCTTCTGGTCGGCCCCCACGGGCACGAGCGAGCCGCCGTACGTCAGAATGTCCGCGGCCTGGAGGACGGGATAGTTAAAGAGCCCAGCGTTGGGGGATAGGCCGGCCTCTATCTTTTCCTTGTAGGCGACGCCCTTTTCGAGGTGACTCGTGGGGATCAGGTTGAAGAAGATCCACATCAGCTCCGTCACCTCCGGCACGTCGCTCTGCACGAATAGGGCCGCCTCGTCCGGATCGAAGCCGAGCGCGAGGTAGTCCAGCGCCACGTCGAAGGTGTGCTGGCGGAGCTGCTCCGCATCCTGCACTGTCGTCAGCGCGTGGTAGTTGACGATGAAGTAGTAGGCCTCGTGCTTCTGGTGCAGGTCGATGTGTTGCCGGATGGCACCGAAATAGTTGCCCAGGTGCAGGCGGCCGGAGGGCTGGATGCCGGACACGACCACGGGGTCGGCGGCGGTCTCGGGCTCCGTGGTGGAGGCGGATTCAGTGACTTCCATAGAGGAGGGAAGAGGAATGAAACAGAAAGGCGGCTACGCCGAGGCGCCTTCAAGGCGGCGATGGAGGGCCGACAAGGCGTTGAGGCGGTCCTGGCTGTTGCTCTTGACCGCTTCGAGCACGCCCCGCGTGCGCATCTGGTGTTCCAGGTCGATCTCGGTCGCGAGGGCGTCGTTGAACTCGGTTTCGAGATCGTGAAGCTCCTCGAACAGGTCGAGCAGGCTGCCTCGGAGGGCAAAATCCTCGGGCTCCAGGTCGGTCCCGTTGGGGGGCGTGCCGCCGCAACTGAGCACGGTTTCCGACAGCTTGCCCACGTCGGTCCGCGCAGTTTTGAGTAGCCGCTCCAGGACGCCCACGACCCGCTCGTCGTCGCAGTGCCGGATGGCGGCGCCGTAGTGGTGGTTGAGCTCAATGTGTTGTTGAATTAGGGGCGTGAGGTGCTCCACTGTTTCGGACCGGCTCATCGTTTTGCCGGCCCAGCCGCGGTTGAGGAGAAACTCCTTGATCGGGTTCGGCATGGGGCGCTGAAGAGGGTGGTCAAAAGAACGCGTAATCGTACCGTCGAGTCGGGGGGAAGTTTGGTTTGCGACTGGGGGCGTAGGGGCGTTTACGGGGGGGCGGTGATATAGTAGCGGTCCAGTTACAGAAGGCCGTCGGCGGCCACCCGCATGGCTTGGCGAAGGGCCGCGGCTTTGTCACGGGTTTCCTCGTACTCGCGGGCTGGATCGCTGTCCGCCACGATGCCCGCTCCTGCCTGCACGTATGCCGTCTCGTCGGTGACAACCATGGTCCGGATGGTGATGCAGGTGTCGAGCGTGCCGGAGAAATCGACGTATCCGACGGCCCCGGCGTAGATTCCGCGGCGCGAAGGCTCGAGCGTGTCGATAATTTCCATCGCCCGCACCTTCGGGGCCCCACTCACCGTGCCGGCTGGGAAGCACGCTGCCAGCACATCCATGGGGCCTTCGTCGTCGGCTAGCCTGCCGGTGACCGACGAGACGATGTGCATGACGTGGGAATAACGCTCGATGTAGGCGTAGCGGTCCACCTCAACGCTTTCGTACTCGCACACGCGGCCGAGATCGTTGCGGCCGAGGTCCACGAGCATTAGGTGCTCGGCCCGCTCCTTGTCGTCGCCCAGCAACTCGTCGGCAAGCGCTTCGTCTTCGGCCTCGTCCTCGCCTCGGGGACGCGTTCCGGCAATGGGGAGCACCTCGGCCCGACCGTCCTCGGCCCGCACCAACACCTCTGGCGACGAGCCCACAAGCGCCAGGTCGTCTAGGTCGAGGTAGAACAGGTAGGGCGAGGGATTGACCTGCCGCAAGGCCCGGTACAGATTGAAGCGGTCGCCCCGGAACGATGTCCCGAATCGCTGCGACAGCACGACCTGAAAGATGTCACCCTTCTGAATGTGCGCCTTCGCCGTCCGCACGGCGTTCTCGAAGACGGGGCGTTCGACGTTCGAGACGAGATCGTCCTGCGTCCACTCTACGGACGCCGGGGGAGGAGCGGACTGTTTTAGGTCGGCCTCCAGGGTGTCGAGACGGGTTTGGGCGTGTTTGTAGGCGGCTCGCAGATCGGTCTCGGGGTCCACGAACACGTTGGCCATGAGCACGAGTTGGTGTCGCACATGGTCGAAGGCGGCGACCGTGTCGTAGAAGCACCACACGGCGTCCGGCAGGCCCAGGTCATCGGGCGGGGCGTCGGGGAGGTCTTCCACGAGGCGTACGGCATCGTACCCCAGGTAGCCCACTGCTCCCCCCCGCAGACGGGGCAGGTCCGGAAGTTTAACCTCTTCGTATCGATTGAGATACGCATCGAGCACGTCGAAGATGGTGCCGGACGGAGTGGGCAGGTTCGCTTCGGGGGCCGGAGTGCGCCGTTCATCCACTGTTACTTGGGCCCCAAAGTCGTGGGCGGTGAGCACGCGGTATGGGGTGCGGCCCAGAAAGGAGTAACGGGCCAGCTTTTCGCCACCCTCAACACTCTCGAACAGAAAGCTGTACGTCGCTTCCTGTCGCAGCGCCAGGTACGCCGATACGGGGGTGAGTAGGTCGGCGCTCCGGCGCGTGTGCACCGGTACGATGAGGCGGGAGGCCCCTTGGGATCGGGCCGTCTGGACCTGAGAGCGAAATTCGTCGAACGTCATGAAGAGAGGGGCGAGCGTAAACGAACAGACCAAAATACAAAACCCGCCACCAGCAAGCCGGTAGCGGGTCGAGAGCCTTCTACGAAAAGCGCATGCACGTCATCGGGCACGCAGGGGGCTCAAGACCCGTGAGGCGGGCCACCACTGCCACCATCCCTGCAATGTAACGTTGGCTGCGCAGATCATATCACTTTAGTGTAGCGGACAGGTGCATCGACCGCAATATGCATGGTTTGAAATTCGATTGGAGGCACCCCTCCGTTCCCGGCTCGACGGAGGAACCAGCAGGGGCGTCGGGTTTAGGGTTGAACGGTAGGCACACATGAACCCTCCACGCTGTCCTATCGATAGGACAACCTTACTACCCCGGTTCACAGCTGTTCCTCCCGAGGTCCCCTCCTTTCTGCTGGAACTCCTGGCTGGCATCCAGAATGCCTTCCGTACACTTTCTCGTTCACAAGCATACCGCTTATGTCCGTCGATCGCGTAATACGCTTCGTCCCTCTTTTTGCCGTCTGTACTGCCCTGGCACTTGTCCTGGTGGGGGCGGGGGAGACCCACATTGGAAACACACACTCTCCTGCTGAGACGACCCCTCCAGCGCCCGTGGATGAATTGGGGGACACGGCCGATCAGTGCCAGTTGGATACATCGAAGGCCCCTGTGGAGAATAACGGGGCCGGGCTGGTCAACTTTCAGGACATTACCAAGGGAAGTGCAGGCTCGGGCGTGACGGTGATAGAGTACTTTGACCCCAACTGTCCGCACTGCAAAGACTTCCACCAGACCATGAAGACGGTCGTGGAGGCCCACAGCGAGGACGTGCGGTTCGTGTTTAAGCCGTTCCCGCTCCGCCGATCATCGCTTCCTGAAATTCAGGCTCTTTACGTGGCTGCTCAATCGGGCAAGTTCAGCGAGATGCTGGATGCGCAGTACGCTCGACAGAACCGGAGTGGCATCTCAATGCAGGATCTCCGCGCCATTGCCACAGAAATTGGAATGGAGCCGGATGTGCTGAGCAGTCGAGTGAAGCAGGATAAGTACCGGGCCCAAGTGCTCCAGCAGCGAAAGAAGGCGGTGAGCATTGGGGTCGACAGCACGCCGACGGTTCTTGTCAACGGGCATTTCGTGCAGACGCGAACCCAGGAGTGTATGAACTCCTTCATTGAGCAGGCGCAGGCGGGAACCCTCGGCGCCTCCGCGTCCAAGTAGCCCGATGCTGCCCTCCCGGTGAGATCTAAGAGGCGCGCCGATCTGCTCGCCCTCGCAGTGCGGACCCGTCGGCTTGGTGACGACGAGATCTTGGGTGAACCATTGGCACGAAACGAGGTGGCCCCCAGCCATGTCCTCGGAGGCTTTGAGCATGCTGCGGGACCCCAGCGCACTGGCCTTTTTTCACGAAGGGACCCTCCGCCGTGCCAATGTTTGCCACGAAGGTTCTGAGTCTGCTCATTCATCCGTTGGTTCTGGGGATGCTCCTCGTGGGAGGAGGGAGCCTCCTCTGGGGATGGCATCGCAGTGGCGCTGTTGTCCTGGTAGGAGGGATTCTGGTGCTCTGGATTCCGGCAACGCCTGTTACTTCCGACTGGCTTCAGGGCACCCTCGAGTCCCGATATCCGCCGAGGCCTGTGGCCGCCACGCCTTCGGCGGGGGCCATCGTCGTGCTCGGAGGCTCCGTGGGCGCCCCGCGGCCGCCCCGAGTGCATCCGGATCTCCAGGACGCATCCGACCGGGTGTGGCACGCAGCGCGGCTCTACCACGCTGGCAAGGCACCACTCATCATTGCGAGCGGCGGTGCGTTGCCGTGGAGGGATCAGCAATACAGCGAGGCGTCAGTCATACAAACCCTCCTCGAAAGCTGGGGGGTGCCGCCCGACTCCGTCCTGTTGGAGTCTGGAAGCGCCAACACATACCAGAATGCGACGAACACGGCAACCCTGATCGGGAAAAAGGGCATCGATCGGGTTCTGCTCGTCACGTCGGCACTGCACATGCGCCGCGCATTGGCCACGTTTCGGGAGGCTGGTATTCGGGCGCGCCCCGCCGCCACCGATTACCAGGTGATCGACACCCGCCGTACGGCGCTCGATATTGTGCCCAGCGCCGAGGCCCTCGCCGGTTCGACCGCTGCCATTCGGGAGTACGTGGGGTATCTGGTGTACGCGTGGCGGGGGTGGATCGACCCCGGTGGGTCTGCACGAGTGCTTGGTTCAAAACGTCGCTCCAGACCCGGTCTGGGGCCTTCCGGGCCGCCCGGACGATGGGCTCCACACGAGCAAAGCGCTGTGACCGCGGGGAACGAGGACCGGTGGTCATGTCCTTACGGTGCTGATGCAGTATACCAAGCCTGGAGCGACAAAGATAGGGAGAGACTCCGAGGGGAGAAGCTTCAAGAGTTGAGTAAAGCAGGCCTGCAGGTCCACTAGGGGAAGCATGGCCCCGGTGGAAGAATCAACGGGCCTTCTTGGTTTGGGTCTGTCGTTCGTGGGGCGTAGCTTGGGGATTCCGCTCTGCAATTTGCCACCCACCGACGCGCCGTCGTGGAGCCTAATCGTCTCATCTTGTTCTACCGCTTCGGGGTTGCCCTCGTGCTTGGTCTCTTCATGGGGCTTCAGCGTGAGTACGCGTACCGGGGCAATCGGGAAGGAGACGGCGAATTAATCGCCGGGGCTCGAACCTTTCCGATCATTGCGCTTCTTGGGGCGGCATCGGCCCTTGCGGCCACCGAGCTTGGGGAAGCCTGGCCGTTCGCAATGACTGTTATTGCAGTGGGGGTTTTGCTCGCAGTGGGTCACTTTTGGCAGTCTCAGGAGCGGGACACGGGGCTCACGACCGAGATGGCCGCCCTCGTGGCATTCTTCACCGGTGCGCTCTGTTACTGGGGATATCTCCGGCTTGGGGCCGCCTTGGGGGTGGGAACAGCGGTGCTACTCTCCCTGAAGGTGCAGACCCATTCGCTTGCACGTACTCTCGACTCGGAGGACGTCTACGCGACCCTCAAGTTTGCGGTCATCACCGTCATTGTCCTGCCTCTGTTGCCACAGCAGAGCTACGGCCCGCCGCCCTTCGACGTGGTGGTGCCGTACAACGTGTGGCTGATGGTCGTCTTGATTTCCGGGATCAGTTTCTTGGGCTATGTCCTGATTAAGGTGGTGGGCCCGCACCGGGGAATTGGCCTCACGGGCATCCTGGGCGGCCTAGCGTCCAGCACGGCGGTTACGCTCAGTGTGGCGGAGCGGAGCCGGGACAGTCGGGGCTTGGAGCGGCCCTTTGCACTCGCTCTCATGCTGGCCTGGGCCATCATGTTCGTTCGTGTCATCGTGGAAGTGGCGGTAATCAATCCACCGCTGCTCACCACGGTCTGGTTGCCCGTGCTGGCGGTGTTTCTGGCAAGTCTGGCCTACTGTGGGTACCTTTATGGCGTCCATCCCAGCGACGAGCACGATGAGCCCCAGACGGTCCGCAACCCCTTTCGCCTTGGTCCGGCCATCACGTTTGGCCTCCTGTACGCCGTCATCCTTGTCCTCTCGAGCTGGGCACAGGCCTACTTTGGAGATGCCGGGGTGTACCTGTCGAGCGTAGTGGCGGGGCTGGCAGACGTGGACGCGATTACACTCTCGATGGCGCGGCTGCACGAGAAGGGAGACCTGGAGGCGCGCACCGCCGCCCGCGCCATTGTGATCGCGGCGGCCGCAAACACCGTGTTGAAGGGGGGCATCGTGGCCCTCACCGGCACGCGCAGCTTGCGCCGCGTCGTGGTGCCAGGGGTGGTGATTATCGTCGGGGTCTCGGCCGGGGTCGTTTTCCTAATTTGATGAACAGCGGTTGCTCCTTTGGGTCCGATGTGCGTTTTCCGTCGTGGGCGAATTGTTCGGTTCGTGGGGATATGGATGCTGGGGGTTTTGAGTGTGCTGGTCCTGGGGGCATCTGGCACTGTGGCACAGCCAACTGAGGGATCCCGCGACACCACTGTGGTTTGGCACGAGGATGCCTGGACCCTGATGGTCGATCAGGGGGGTGTACGGATTCATTACATCTACTATCCCGAAGCGGACGCTGAACACGACGGCGTTGTGCTCCGCCTCATCAACGACAACGAGACGCCTGTCCGGTACGCGTTCACACTCATCTTCCGGGCCCCCGCCGCGGAGACCACCACGACCGTCCGGGGGCGTCTCGAGCCGGGAGCGTTGAAGACAGGCGACGAAGCCGGGCTCTTCTGGGTACCGTTCCGGGGCGCGGATCACTCCCTCGGAGAGATCGGCATCCGAGGGCTCGATGTATGGCCGGTGCGGGAGCCGCGCGGGAGCTAGTAGGCGTAGGTCTCGGCCTCTACGTTGAGGATGTTCTTAACTTTCTTCACGCCGGGGGCGGACCAGACAGCCTGTTCAACGTTGTTGCGCTCGGTCCACGACTGCACCGTCCCCTTCAAGGTAACGGTGCCGTCGTCCACTGTAATTTTGAGCTGGTCGACCTCCTCGCCGACCTGGCGCTCCAGGGCGTTTCGAATGCGTTCGCGCACGTCGCCGGGCATAGGGCGGGCACGGACGTTGAGCTTGTTGCTCACGCCCCGTACGCCCGTGAGGAACCGCACGGCTTGCTCGGCCCGCTTGCGCTGGTAATTCCAGTTGACCGTCCCGTCGAGCGTGACCCAGCCGTCATCCACCGTCACCTTGATGTCATCCGCGGGGAGCTGGGTGTGCCAGTTGATGGCCCGGACGGCGGCCTTGGTGATGTCGGTGTCCGAGCGCTCAAATTTGTTGGGCAGTCGCACAGTGAGGTCGTTCGCGACCCCCCGCACGCCCGCCACCCGAAAGGCCGCCCGCTCCGCGCTCTGCTTCTGAGCGTAGCTCGAGACGTGACCGGTCAGCGTCACTACGCCGTCCGAGACGGCGACACCGATGTTGTCGGCATCGATGCTCGAGGTCCAGTCTAATTCGTCAAGAACGTGTGTTCGGAGGCTCTTGTCTTCTCTTCGCATTGTCATGGCATTGAGGGGGAATGGACAACGGGAAGAGAAAAGCGCCCCGGGACCTCTCCGGAGCGGCCGGGGCGCGTGGTGTGGGCCGCTGCCTCCCTAATTGATTTCAATGTGCTTCGGGCGGCTTGCTTCGCTCTTGGGCAATTCGACGGTGAGCACTCCGTTTCGGAAATGGGCCTCGATCTGATCTTCCTCGATCGAGGCAGGTAGCTGCACCGAGCGGTAGAAGGAGCCGAAGTAGCGTTCGCTGTGGACGCTGTCCTCATCTTCGTGGGTCGACTCCTCGTGTCGCTCGCCGCTCACCATCAGGTGGTTGTCGTCCATGCGGATCTTGATGTCGGATTTGGACAGGCCCGGTAGGTCCATTTGCAGATGATACGCGTCGTCGGTTTCAGTCAGGTCCATTCGGGGTGTCCAGACGGCGGACGCCGCCATTTCGTCCTCGCCTTCCCAATTGGTGGAGGGGGCAAAGACCGAGTCGAGCATGCGTCGGACATCGCCGCTCAGGTCGAGCGGGCTGCGTCGGGAACGGGTACGTGTGAGGGTAGCCATGAGTCTATGGGGGGTAGAGTGAACAGTACGATGAGGGAGATGCCCAGTGCGAGGCATCGTGCGGTCTTAGTAGCGGAGCAGGGCCGCGACCGGCCCGTGTTCGGGGACATCATGTTCGTCGACGACGTACACCGTCCCGCCGGACCGTAGCGTCCGCACGGCGGCGGCATTCAGAAACTCCAGGTCGCCGCGGGCGCGTTCGGAATGGATCTCCACGCTGTGCTTGTCGTCGTCGAATCGGCCCCACACCAAGGGCGCCTCTGCCACGAACAGGGTGTCCACGCGTCCTTCTGTGGCGGCCAGGAGCGACGTTCCCGGGTTGGCGGCCGTTTGGTCCGGATTGGCGTGGAAGTGATCGCGGGCGGTCCGGCGGTCGTCATCGAAGTGAGGGCGAATCAGTCCCCAAGCACGATCGTGGAGTTCATCGGCGTCCCAGTCCCGCGATTCCGGCTCGATCACGGATTCCTCGATGGCCGCGTCGAGCAGGTGCTGGTACTTGTTGACCTGCCGGTACAGCCCCCGAAGCTCTTCGACGCCGGCAAGAAGGAGGGGCGGTGGGGTGCGGCGCTTGTCCAGCACGTCTCGGACTTGGTTGTCCAGGGCCCGGAAGAAGCGAAGGACGCCTTCTTTCACGTACCGTTTGTCGCCGGCGTCCTCGTGCCCGTAAAAGATGGCCGAACGTCGCCCCTGTTTGCCAGACCCCGGTGGGGTTTTGGTGTGGTACCGGAGCGATTGAATGTGGTCGTCGAACTGCAGTACGTCGTCGAGCGACGTAGGGCCTTCCGGAAGCGGCACGTGTTCGATCTGGTAGCGGGATCCTCGAAACAATGCCGCTCCGCCCGCCGAGAGTCCCAGGACGTAAAAGGTGCCATCGGGCTCCAGATGCCGCCACAGCGGCCGCACGTGCATCTGGGCGTCTACTTCCGAGAAGGCGGACGGGGCAAAGGGAAGACGGAAAACCGTGTGGGTGTCGGGCGCCAGAAACAGATTGATCCCGTCCAGGTCGCCCTCCCAAAATTCTCGGGCGCTGTGCAGGCTCTCGGCCGGAGCGAGCAACGCCTCCGTTTCAGCCGCCGAAAGTCCCGCGGTCGGGCCGGAATCCCGCACAGCATCGAGCAGAGTGCGTAGCCGGGCGCGATTTGTCGAGCGTTCGTTCCAGGGACGGAGGACCGGCATGGAGATCGACGCCCAGGGTCCAGCGTCTGCGTCGAGCAGGGAAAGGGTGGTGGCACGGAGATTTGCGGAGCCGACGGTCGTGATCTGCGGCATGGCTGTGGGGCATCGGTGGGACTATTTGGGTGTGCCCGCAATCGCTGCTCTGCGGCCGTGAGTTCAGCGTGTGCGAACGCCCGCACTGGGATGGTGCACCTCAAAAGTTACGGTCAACCAGCAGAGGGGCCCATCGCCAATGCCGCCAATTGGAATCGGGAACTTCCGTCTCCTGAGGTCCGAAAATTTCTTTCGTGGAGAGAGAAGTGTAAGTTTGTGCAGACGTAATTCAAGGTGCGCCGGATCGGTCGGTCGCCAAAGAGCGCAACTGCTGACTGGTACTTTCCGGTATGCTGGTGGGGTGAATGCTTCTTGGAGACCGGTGCGGGGGGCGTCGAAGGGCAAACCCGCCGCCGGTTTTCTAGTTATAGATGATGTTCACGCGGTTTCCAGCTCGGAAGCTGCGGATCGTTGTTCGTCGAACAAGCCGTCTGCTCACCGTGAGTGCCCCTGATACGATGCCGGAAACGGCCCCCGCGCCGCCCGCCGACGCGGATCCAACGCTCCAGGACGAAATTGAGAAGCGGCGGACCTTCGCCATCATCAGCCACCCGGACGCCGGGAAAACCACCCTCACGGAAAAATTGCTACTGAAGGGCGGAGCAATCCACGAGGCGGGGGAGATCAAGGCCCGCAAGGCCGATCGTTTCGCGATGAGTGACTGGATGACGATGGAGAAAGAGCGGGGGATTAGTGTCACTTCCTCCGTCATGAAGTTTCCGTATCGGGGCTACGAGTTAAATTTGCTCGATACCCCGGGCCACCGTGACTTCTCGGAGGATACGTACCGCGTGCTCACGGCGGTCGACAGCGTGATCATGGTGCTCGACAACGCGAGCGGTGTGGAGCAACAGACAGAAAAACTGATGGAGGTGTGTCGGATGCAGGACACCCCCATCATCACGTTTGTAAACAAGATGGACCGGCACGGCCTGCCGCCGCTCGACATTCTGGAAGACATTGAAGAGACGCTCGACTTGGAGACCGTGCCGCTCTCCTGGCCCATCGGCATGGGCAACCGCTTCCGGGGTACCTACAACCTGTACCGCGACGAGCTGCACCTCTTCTCCCACGCCGATATGGAGGGGGAGCACGAGCGCCTGCCCATCGCCGACCTCGACGATCCACAACTGGACGAAGTCCTCGGCGACCAGGCCGACGATCTGCGCTTCGACGTAGAACTAGTCCGCGAGGCGGGGGACGAACTGGACCTGGAGGCGTACCTCGACGGCAAGCAGACCCCGGTCTTCTTCGGCAGCGCCCTCAGCAATTTCGGGGTGGGGGACATGTTCGACACCTTCGTGGAAATCGCTCCGCCGCCCCAGCCCCGTCCCACGGTTTCTCGGGAGGTCTCGCCCTACGAGGACGAATTCACGGGCGTGGCCTTCAAGATTCAGGCGAATATGGACCCCAAGCACCACGACCGCATGGCGTTTGTGCGGGTCTGCTCGGGAACGTTCGAGAAGGGCATGGAGGTCATTCATCACCGCACCGGGCAGACGATGCGCCTGAACAACGCCACCACCTTCATGGCGCAGGACCGAGAGGGCGTGGACACGGCCTATCCCGGCGACATCATCGGCATCATGAGTCACGGGCGGGTCAAGATTGGCGACAGCTTCTCGGAGAGCGAGCCCCTCCACTTCACCGGCGTGCCCAGCTTTGCGCCGGAGCACTTCCGCAAGGTGCGGCTCGACGACCCGTTCCGGTCCAAGCACCTGGGCAAAGGGCTGAAGCAACTGAGCGAGGAGGGCGCAATTCAGGCGTTCCGGCCGCTGCGTGGCAACGACTACATCCTGGGGGCCGTAGGGGAGCTGCAGTTCGACGTGACCCTCGACCGGCTCGACGACGAGTACAACGTGGATGCTCACCTCACGGGTGTGCCGTACACCTGCTGCCGCTGGGTGGATGGGCCGGCGGAAGACCTGGAAGACTTCGAGGCACAGAACATGGATAGCCTCTTCCGCGATGCGGACGGGGACCTGGCATACCTGGCACTCAGTGAGTTTCGGCTGGAGCGCACCATGGACAACTGGCCCCGCATTACCTTTGCCTCAACCAAGCAACACACCGCGGAAGAGTAGTGTCCAGCATGAAGGCCATGGCGACCGCGGCGGACATCGTTCCTTCGAATGAACGCACCTCGCTCGTCTCCCGACGACAGAGATTAATCGGTTGGTGTGTCCGTGACAGACCCGCTTCTCATCGGTGGTGTCGTCATCGCGTGCTTTGTAGCGTTCAACATCGGAGGCTCCACGACGGGGCCTGCGTTCGGGCCCGCGGTGGGGGCCGATGTGGTCACGAAAACGACCGCCGGGGTCCTCATGTCAGTGTCCTTTTTCGTGGGCGCCTACACGATCGGGCGGCGTGTGGTCGATACGCTGGGCCGTGAGCTCCTGCACGACCCGTCGGTCTTCACGTTAGAGTCGAGTATCATCGTCTTGTTTTTTATCGGGGGAGCACTCCTCATAGGCAACCTGTCCGGGGCGCCGGCGTCCACCTCCATGACCGCCGTAGGGGCCATCATAGGTCTCGGCCTCGCCGCGGGTGAACTCAACCTTGCCGTGGTCGGAGAAATTCTGGCGTGGTGGCTTCTGTCACCGATCATCGGATTCTGGATGGCGGTCATGATCGGGCGCTACTGGTATCGCCAGCTTGACCGCCTCATCGCCATTGAGCAGTCCGAGGGCCCTCTGGTGACGGTAGAACAGGCGGGTGGGGTGCCGCGACCCACGCTTGGGCCCAACACGACGCGTCGCGAGTTTGTGGGCACGGTCGTCTTGATCGCGATCGGGTGTCTCATGGCCTTTAGCTCGGGGACTAGTAACATCGCCAACGCCATTGCCCCACTCGTGGGCAGTGGCGCGCTGGCCATGAATCCCGGCATCCTCATCGGATCGGCGGCGGTGGCGGGGGGAGCCCTCACCATTGCTCGGCGTACGATGGAAACCCTGGGCAACGACATTACGGATCTCCCCCTCACCGCCGCCATTGTTGTTGCCCTCCTGAGCTCCGCCATTGTCACCCTCTTGTCCCTGCTCGGCATTCCCGCCAGCTTCGTCGTGGTGGCCACGGTCTGCATCGTAGGCCTCGGCTGGGGGCGGTCTACACACGCCGTGTCGGTGGCCGAGGCCGTGCGGGGCGAGGTATCCCCTCAGGTGTCGCTCGACGCACTGGTACAGGATCGCGGTGCCCCCACGGTGGGGGCGCCCGCCCGCGGCACGGGGGCGGAACCCCCCGCCCAGGCAGACCTCTTCGATCCCGGAACCACTGTGCGAGTGATCCTGATGCAGAACGTGGTGCCCCTCCTGGCCACCGTGGGCTCGTACCTGACCTTTCTGTCCCTTACCATGCTGTGACGACGGCCGGAGAGCGGCTTTCGTGTTCACCTCGATGAAGAGTCTCGGCACATCCCCTGACCGATGCAACTCGAAGGACGACAGACGCAATTTTATATCGATCTGGTCTACGGAATCGGCTTTGCGGCCGGCTTTGGGTATCTGCTGATCGATCTTGATCCCCGGGTGGTTGCGTTCCAGGGCGGGCTCGTGTTTGGGTACTTCCTGCGCGTGTGGGAGAAGATGACCGTCTACGAGCGCATCCTGCACGAGGAGGTTGCGGCGGAGGCCGAGGCGGTCGTCGCCGAAGAGGCAGAGGAAGTGGTTGCCGATGAGGTGACGGCGGAAGTCGGCGACCGGTTCGACGAAGAACTCGACGAACGCGTGGCCGAAGAGGTCGAGGAGCAAATGGACGAGCCCTCACCCGCGCAGCGCGGCCGTCGACAGCGCTGATTCTGGCCACCCCCTCGCCTGATCGCGGGGAATATGCCCCCCTTCTGTGTCCCAAATGACCAGCCCTTCAATGTCTATTGACCGTCGCCAATTCGTTCAGGCCTGCTCCAGCGTGGGACTTTCCGGCCTCTTCCCCGGGGCCCTCTACGCACAGGTTGCGGACGAGGAGGGGGAGGGTCCCCCCATCACCACCGACCACGTTGCCGCGGCCGAGGCCATCGCCGGCCTTTCCCTCTCGCCTGACGAACGGTCGCTGTTGGTGGAGAACCTCAACGAGAACCTGAACCAGTACGAGGCCCTCCGGGCACAGGAGCTGCCCAACGCACGGGCCCCGGCCTCCACGTTCGATCCTCGGCGCGGCGGCGCAACAATCCCGGAGGTCTCCGCCACCGCCGACGGAGCGGAGGTTGCACTGCCATCTCTGGATCGTCCGGGGACTCCCGAGGATCGGGCGTTCGCGTCCCTCCCGGAACTGGCGCACCTGCTACGGACCCGCAAAGTCACGAGCGTGGAGCTCACGGAGTTGTATCTGGAGCGGCTGCGGCGCTACGACGACGATCTGCACGCCGTGATCACGTACACCGAGGAGCGTGCCTTGGACGCTGCGCGGCAGGCGGACAAAGAACTGGACGCGGGCGAGTGGCGCGGGCCCCTGCACGGCATGCCGTACGGGGCCAAGGACCTGCTGGCGGTGGAGGGCTACAAGACCACCTGGGGGGCAATCCCGTATCAGGAGCAGCAGATCGACGAGACCGCCACGGCCCTCCAAAAGCTCGACGACGCTGGGGCTGTACTCGTGGCTAAGTTGTCGCTTGGCGCACTGGCATGGGGCGACGTGTGGTACGACGCCACCACCAAAAACCCCTGGAATCTCGATCAGGGCTCCAGCGGCTCGTCGGCGGGGCCGGCCGCGGCGGTGGCCGCCGGGTGTGTCCCCTTCGCCATTGGGTCCGAAACCCTGGGGTCCATCGTGTCGCCGTCTACCCGCTGCGGCGTTACGGGCCACCGGCCGACCTTCGGAACTGTGAGCCGGCACGGTGCCATGGCCCTCTCGTGGACTATGGACAAGCTCGGGCCCATCGCCCGGTCGGCCCTCGACTGCGCCCTCGTCTACGATGTCCTCCGGGGAGCGGACCCGAAGGACCCGTCCACGGTCGACGCGCCGTTCCCATTTGCGGCCGACCAGCCGGTGGATGCGTTCCGCGTGGGATACCTCGAAAGTGCGTTCGAGGAAGATTACGATAACAAGGCCGCCGACCAAGAAACGCTCGCCGTGCTCCGCAACCTCGGGGTGGACCTGGTGCCGGTGGCGTGGGAGACCGATGTGCCGGTGGCCGCTCTCCTCAACACGCTCGACGTGGAGGCCGCCGCGGCGTTCGACGAACTTACGCGCTCGGGGGGCACCGACGACATGGTGCGACAGGGCGAGAACACATGGCCCAATGTCTTTCGCACCGCCCGCTTTGTCCCCGCCGTGGAGCACGTACAAATGAGCCGCCTGCGCGTAGACCTCATGGAGCAGGCGCACGACACGATTCAGGACCTCGACGTGCTGGTGAGCCCTAGCTTTGGCGGCAATACGCTCGGTATTACGAATCTGACGGGGCACCCATGCGTCTGTCTCCCCAATGCGCTCCGGCCGGTGGAGGAGGGACCCGACGTGCGCCGACAACCTGGTAGCATCAGCCTCGTAGCGCCGTTGTATCAGGACCACAAAGCACTCCGCCTCGCCCATGCGGTGCAACAGGAAACCGACATCCACACCCGCCGCCCGCCTATTCGCTGACTGGGTTTGTAATCGGAATTTGGCGTCCATGCGCTTTCGCATCATCCGTCCCTCCGCCGACACCTTATCGCCACCACTATGCGTATCGTCTCGCTTCTTCCGGCCGCTACCGAGTGGATTAGCGTATTCGGGCAGCAGGAGGCCCTCGTGGGCCGCTCGCACGAGTGTGACTACCCTGAAAGCGTCCAAGACGTCCCGGTCGTCACGGAGGCGACCTACGCGTCGGAGGGCGACTCAACGGCCATCGACAACGCGGTGCAGGAGCAGTTGCGGCAGGGCCTCAGCTTATACGACGTAGACCTGGAGCGCCTGCGGGCCTTGGAGCCCGACCTCATTGTCACGCAGGATCAGTGCGAGGTGTGTGCAGTGAGCCTGCCAGAGCTGGAGGCACAGCTCGGCGATTGGACAGGCGGGGCTCCACGGGTGGTGTCAATGCAGCCTCAGACGCTGAAGGAGGTCCTTGATGAGGCTCTGCGGCTCGCCCGTACCATGGATGTGCTCGACTCGGCCATGGAGGTCATTGCCAACCTGGAAACGGGCCTTCGGGTCCTGCGGGACGAGATTGGGGTGGATCGCACGACCAATCCTCAGTCGCTCCCTTCCGTGGCCTGTGTGGAGTGGCTGGAGCCACTCATGGTGGCCGGCCACTGGATGCCCGACGTCGTAGAGATGGCAGGGGGGCGCCCGGTTCTCGGCGACCCTGGAGAGCCTACCGAACCGGTGGCATGGACGACTCTGCGCGATGCAGACCCGGACGTAATGGCCCTGATGCCGTGTGGCTTCTCGGTCGAGGAAACTCGTCGGGATCTTCACTACCTCACAGAGCGACCGGGATGGAACGACCTTGCCTCGGTCCAGAGCCAGCGAGTGGCTCTGCTCGACGGTAACGCGTACTTCAACCGACCGGGGCCGCGGCTCTACCGGGCCATCGAAGTGCTCGCATCAGTGCTTCACCCTGAGGCGGTGGCCCCCGAACCCCCGGTCGCTACCTGGGAGCGGCGCTGGGGACCTGCCCCCGACGCGTCCCCCGCGTAGCGGTCCGAAACAGGATTCCCCGGCCCTGAACCAGAGTGCATTGGGCTCGGTATGTAGAGCCGTGCTCTGGGGCGTCCTCATCGCTCCCGCGCACTCGCGACCTCTCACCATCCGCTCGACCGACGACCGTATATGAAACGTTCGGAATTTAGCTACGACATCCCCGAAGAGCTCGTCGCCGAATACCCGGCCGATCCTCGCGATTCCTGCCGAATGATGGTCGTCGATCGGGCCTCTCACAGCCTCGATCACGGCAAACGCTTTCACGACCTCCCCGACTACTTTTCGGAAGGAGACGTTCTCGTCGTCAACGACACCAAGGTGTACCCGGCCCGTCTGTACGGGCAGAAGAAGAAAACTGGGGCCGACATTGAGGTCTTTCTTCTCCGCGAACTGAACCCCGAGAGTCGGCTTTGGGACGTGGTGGTGGATCCCGCCCGCAAGATCCGCATCGGCAATAAGCTCTATTTTGACGACGACCTGAGTGCGGAGGTCATCGATAACACGACCTCCCGCGGACGCACTATTCGCTTCTCGTTCGACGACGTGAACGAGGCGCTGTACCAGAAAATCCGCGACCTTGGCGAGACTCCTCTTCCTGAGTACATCGACCGCGAGGTAGAAGACGAGGATCGTCAGCGGTACCAGACCATCTTTGCCGAGGAGCGGGGCGCCGTGGCCGCACCGAAAGCCGCCCTGCACTTTACAGACGACCTTGTAGACCGGCTCCAGGAGAAGGGAGTGAAAGTGGTGCCTATTACGCTCCACATTGGTCGGGGCAAGTTCAAGCCCGTAGGGGTGGAAGACCTCTCCAAACACCGCATGGATTCGGAGGAGTATCACATTCCAGAGGAGACGGCCAAGGCTGTGAACCGGGCCCTACAGTCCGACGAGAATACCGTCACGGCTTGTGGCACCACCGTGGTGCGGGCGCTGGAGTCGAGCCTCTCGGCCGATGAGAGCCTCAAGCCGGATCATAGCTGGACAGACCTGTTCGTTTATCCGGAGTACGAGTTCAAGATCGTGGAGCGCCTGATCACGAACTTCCACCGGCCAGAAAGTACTCTCATGATGATGGCGGCCGCTTTTGCCGGATACGATTTTCTGTTTGAGGCCTACGAGGAAGCCTTCGAGGAAGAATACGACCTCTATGCCTTCGGCGACGCCATGTTTATCAAATAGCGATTCCGGCCCACTCGCCTGTCTCAGCCATCGGTTCTTGGTGTCATGAACGGTCCTGATTCCGCTTCCGCCCCGGCCGACGTGGCGGTCTTGGTGCCGGCGGGAGGGGAGGGACGGCGGATGGGAGGCACGCCCAAGCAGTTTCGTACGCTCGGGGAGCGTCCCCTGCTGATACAGATACTGTTGCTCTTTGAGCAACACCCATCTGTCGGCCACGTGGTGGTAGCGGCGCCGGCGGGGCGAGTGGAGGCGGTTACCGACCGGCTCCGTGTAGAGGGACTTGGCACGCTGACGGCGGTGGTGGAGGGAGGCGACAGCCGCCAGGCCTCTGTCCGGCATGCCCTCCGCGCCGTGCCGGATCGGGTGGAAGTGGTACTCGTGCACGACGCCGCGCGCCCGTTCGTCTCGGTCCGGCAGGTCGGTGCTGTCATTGAGGCCGTGCGGGTTCAGGGTGCCGCCTCGCTCGCCGTTCCCGTGGCCGATACGCTGCGCCGAGGGGCGGACGACATCTTCGGGGACACGGTGTCTCGGGATGACCTGTACCAGATGCAAACCCCACAGGGGGCTCGTCGCGACTGGCTCGAAACAGCCCATCGTCGCGCCGCGGCCCGGGGGGAGAGTGCAACGGATGACGTGGCGCTCGTGCAGCGGGCCGGACACGAGGTTCGCCTCGTGCCGGGGCACCGCCGAAACTTCAAGATTACTACGCCCGAGGATTGGGCGTTGGCCCAGCAATTGTGGGCTGCGTGGCGGGACGATCCAGACCGGCTGCGCCTGTCGACGGATCCGGAGTGAGGCATTTGCGTCCGGGGTCAGTCCGCGTCCGGGGACACTGCAAGGGGCTAAGCAACGGAGCCCTCTGTTTCGTAACGGTTCTTCTCACGTTTCCCGCGAGCGGCTACTGCCATGCGGATCGGCTTTGGCTACGACGTGCATCGCTTCGAAAAGGATCGTGCCCTCATCCTGGGCGGGGTTGAGATTCCGCATGAGTGCGGCCTTGCAGGCCACTCCGATGCCGACGTGCTGCTGCACGCCGTGGCGGATGCGTTGCTCGGCGCCGCGGCGCTGGGCGACCTGGGCGCGCACTTTCCGGACACGGATGCTGAATGGGAGGGCGCCGATAGTCAAGGGCTCTTGCATCGTGTCGTGCGGCGGATCCAGGAGGATAACTATGTCCCGAACAACGTCGATGCGACGGTGCTGCTGGAGCAGCCCAAACTGCGTCCCTACGTGGATGCCATGCGGGCCAACATCGGTGACGCGCTCTCCCTTGACCGCGATCGGGTCTCGGTAAAAGCGACGACCACCGAGGGGCTTGGGTTTGTGGGGCGGGAGGAAGGCGTGGCGGCCCAGGCGGTCTGTACACTCCGCACTCCGTAGCTCTATTTTTCCATCGACCACCACAGCCCTGTGGCCTCGAGCATGCTCGATGGGGTGTCTGATTTTTTTGTCTGGATGAAGGCACTGCCGGCAGTGTGGGCCTACGTCACGCTTCTCGTGATCGCGTACGGAGAAAACGTACTCCCGCCAATTCCGGGCGACATGGTGGTGGTGTTCGCGGGGTACATGGCCGGAATCGGACAGCTACACCTCGGCGTCGTCATTCTAATTTCTACGATTGGGGGGGCTCTCGGCTTCATGAGCATGTATGCCGTGGGGTACAAGTTGGGGCGAGACGTTCTAAATCCCGACCGGCTTCAGTGGCTGCCCCGACAGGGCTTTGATCGGGCCCAGCGCTGGCTTCAGCGGTACGGGTATGGCGTGATTGCGGCCAATCGATTTCTGAGCGGCGCGCGATCGGTCATCTCGCTAACGGCGGGCATGTTTCAGATGGACGCGACCCGCACGGCGTGGTGGTGTACTGTGAGTGCGCTGGTGTGGACGGGGCTCATCAGTTACGCGGGCTACGCCGTAGGAGAGAACTGGGATCTGGTGGTGCAGTACCTCCGCACCTACGGGCGCGTGGTGCTTACCTTGTTGCTCCTGCTCGCGCTGGTCTTGGGCGTTCGGTGGTACCGGCGCCGGACGAACACTCCGTCCGAGGCGACCTCTGATCCTTCTCCATCGCCGGAGGGCGAATAACCCAATGGGACGGATAGGCTCCTCGATACAGAAACGGCGTGAACCGGCGAACATTCGTGGGAGTCAGTCGTGGCTACAACTGGATTCACATCGGCTGACGTAGCTCAACTGGTAGAGCAGCGCACTTGTAATGCGCAGGCTGGCGGTTCGAGTCCGCCCGTCAGCTCCATTTCTTCGTTACACGTCACCCTCACGAATACGGCTGGCTCCTTCCGCCGCTTTTCGTCCAGACCCGTACACCTGCGGGGCATGCTATTGCCCAAGATTCGGGCTACGAAGACAGTAGTGAGCGGAGGGGCTCGGCCGGGGCAGTCGCACAAAACCGCGTTGAGGAATCGGTGTTGATCCTGAGCCGCAATCTGCTGGATGTCGCGCCTGCAACAGAAGAGAACGCCCCGTACGGGACCGTTGACTGGACCTCACGACCGTTTCGTCTATCTTCTGGTTATAACGCTCTAATCCTCTGTCGGACAAGAAAATGAGTCGGATCAAGTCCACTTTTGCTTGATTCGTCGCTTCGGCCCGAGAACTGATAGAATGGCCGGAGAGGTGCGCCTGAGGTGGAGTCTACGTGCGTTAAATCTTTATATCCAGGGGCAGTAAAAGTCCCTCGAAGGTCCCAATGGGTGGATGACTTTTGAGGACCAAGGCGTGATTACCTTTTGGGTGTTCCAAACATCATCCCCTCCTCTCCCGGCGACCCAGGAAAAGATAGGAGGGACAATCTGCTCGTGTATTTGCATTCGTCACTCCGACTCTGACACCTCAGTGCCATGGCTCGCTCTCGGCCCCTTCACCTCCGCCGACCCACAGGCCAGAACACCGTCCATCGGGTCTACGCAGTGTGCCGCGGTTCCTCGGTCCCCCAGCAGGCACGATGTCACCTGGACGATGGGGGAGCGGTGCTGTGTGCCTTCCAAACGATCAGTGTGGCCCTCGAAGCGGTCTCGTCCAGCTCCAATATTGAGTTGGTCCGTCACCGGTCTCTCAGTCCGAAGGAACAGAACCGCGTGACGAATGCCCTGCTGGCGTAGCCTGGTGTCACAGAGCCTCCGATTCAGATCCATCTTGAGGGTGGGGGCAACCGTCCGAGGGTTCGGCGATTCCTGCGAAACTGTGTGTAGATGAGGGGCTGTGTTGGCACTTTCCTGAGGGGACTGCCTTTCTTCGGTGGTTCCGGTCCTGGCTTGGTTCTGTCGGGCTCGGCGTGTCGTACGGCATCTACGTGTCGTTCGGGGTAGTGGCCGTCGTGTCCCGCCGATCCAGTTGAAAAGCTGGGATCCGCGGAGCCCTTGCATCTCGTTCTTCTGTGAATTGACGTGGCTTGGCATCCTCATGGATGACGACGCCAGTGCCTCTACGGCTTTGCGCTACGTAGGCCTCGGCCTCGGGCTGGCACTTTTTGGCGGACTGCTGTACCTGCCGGTACCGGATGGGCTCTCCCCGACTGCTTGGCGAACGGCAGCGGTGGGGGGGCTCATGGCAGTCTGGTGGATCACCGAAGCGCTCCCCATTCCTGCCACGGCACTGGTGCCCCTTCCGCTCTTCCCGCTGCTCGGGATCACGGACATTGATGGGGCGGCCGCACCCTACGCAAACCCGCTCATTTTTCTGTTCATGGGTGGGTTTTTGCTCGCACAGGCCATGCAGACGTGGCGGTTGCACCGTCGGATCGCGCTTGCCATTGTGCGCTGGGTGGGGACGCGACCGGCATCGATCGTCATCGGGTTCATCCTGGCGTCCGCGATCCTCAGTATGTGGGTGAGCAACACGGCCACGGCGCTCATGATGCTACCCATCGGGGTTTCCATCGTTGAGCTCGCGCAGGATCGGCTCGCAGCACGAGGGCGCGACTTGTCTCCAAATTTCGGCGTCGTGCTCGTACTGAGCATCGCCTATGCGTGTAACATTGGTGGCATGGGGACGCTCATCGGCACACCGCCGAATGCCCTCTTGGCTGGCTTTTTCTCCGAGTCGTACGGCGTGGAGGTTGGCTTTGCGCAGTGGATGGTGGTGGGCCTGCCGCTCGTGGCGGTGGCACTCCCGCTGCTCTACCAGGTGCTTACGTGGGTCTATCCGCTCAACCTAGAGCGGTTGCCGGGCGGAGCCCAGATCATTGATGACGAGCAGGAAAAGCTGGGGGCCTGGAGCACTGCCGAAACGCGGGTTGCTCTCGTATTTGCGCTTACCGCTGGACTTTGGATGACGCGGCCCCTTCTGGCAGAGGTCGTGCCGGGTCTGTCGGACGCGGGCATTGCGATTGGGGCCGGGATCGTGCTCTTTCTGCTGCCGGCCGGGACTGAGGATCGGGCCCTGCTGGTGTGGAAGGACGCTGAACAGCTCCCCTGGGGGGTGCTCCTGCTGTTCGGGGGAGGATTGAGCCTCGCCTCCGCCATCAGCGACACAGGGCTCGCGGAATGGATCGGCCAGGGAGTGAATGCCCTGGCTGGATGGCCAATTTTCTTGGTGCTCGTGTCTACCGTGGCGCTGATTGTCCTTCTTACCGAGATTACAAGCAACACCGCCACAACGGCCGCCTTCTTGCCCATCCTAGGGGCCGTTGCGGTAGGGTTTGGAGAAGATCCGTTCCTCTTGACTGTACCTGCCGCCCTGGGGGCGAGTTGCGCATTCATGCTGCCGGTGGCCACGCCCCCCAACGCCATCGTCTATGGCAGTGGGCTGCTCTCCATTCCACAGATGAGCCGAGTCGGAGTGTGGCTCAATCTCCTGTTTATTGTCGTCGTGACCGCGATGGCCTACGGGCTTCTCGGCATCGCCTTCGGGGTGGAGTTGGGCTCCGTGCCGGGGTGGGCGACTGGAACCGGGTAGGAAGGTTATCCTGAACGGGTGGGAGCCTCGTGGGCCCGCTGATCGCGCATCTGCTGCAACTGGTGCAGAAAGAGGTACGCGCCGAGAGCGATGAAGAGGTAGTAGCCGAGCAGTCGCCACGTGAGGAGCGTCGGGGCCACTAGGGCACCGGGCATGAGCGGTCCGATGAACAGTGCGTACAGCCCTTCGAGGCCCCCTGAGCCGCCGGGCGTGGGCATGATAAGGCCCACCAGCATCATGGCGGCCGAGCGGGCAAACAGGAGCAGCGCGTCGGCAGCGTGCACGCTCCGCACCACGAAGAAGACGAGGGCGTAGCGGGCGAGCCAGGCCAGGGCCGTAAGCACGAAGCCGTAGGCGTAGAACGACATCGACTGCGTGCCGAGGTGACGCGCCCGGCGGAAGTACGATCGCATTTCGCGCATGACGGTGTCCCGGAAGCGCCGCAGGTAGCGCCACTGGAAGCACCAATCCGTAATTTCCACGAGAAGCCGGGGGCGGACGAGGGTGGCGTAGGCGTAGATGCTCGACCAGGCGAGAAGGCCCCCGAAATACGCCAGGAGGCCCCAGAGGCCTACCGCCCCGGCAACGTCGGGGAGGAGGTCGATGGTGAAGGTGGCCAATACGAGCAGTGGGATGGCCACCAGAAACCACAACTGGTCAAGCAAGACGCAGAAAAACATGAAGGCGGCCGATTCCCCAACCGCAATGTCTTCGTCCCGTGCCACGTAGAAGGCCGCCACGGGCCCACCCCCCACGACCGAGGGCGTTACGCTCGAAAAGAAGTCCCAGGCCAGTTGGCCCCGTGTGCCGCTGCGGAGACTGAGCCGGCCCTGCGACACCTGGCTTAACCGCCATCCCCCAAGCCCGATGCGGGCGAAAGCGATGGCCACGGCTGCCACCAGCAGGCCCGGGCGCAAGTGCTGAATAAGCCGCTGGAACGCGGATGCGTCGAAGGTTACGTACCCGACGCCCGCGAGGACCAGGACGCTGAGAAGGAGAGAGACGACAATGTTGCGGACCGACCCGGACGATTGGGAGGGGTTAGACGGGGGGTCAGCGTCATCAATGGCGGGCGATGGGGGGGGAGAGGGAGGCGAGGACATGGGCACGCGAAAGCCGAAAAGGAAACCCGATGGAGACTGGGACTGGACAGCGACGCACGGAGGCACCGGTCAATCCCGTCGACGGTTGCAGCGCCAAGAGATGGGCGGCCACAAGACGTCCTCGTCCTTCGTACCCTGTGCGTGGAGGAAAGGTTTGGTGGAGGGCTGGTGGAGCCCTCAATTGGCAAGGGGAGGCCACCCACGCCAGTTGGGGGACGGAAGTCGGAAACAAACCCGATTGTCGGCTAGGCCGTCGCGAAGGCCGGCTCGTCGGCCTCTTTGCGCGCTTCGTACTGGCGTCCCAGGAAGCGGATGACGACGATCCATGCCACCAGTAGCACGCCGACGGCCAAAGACAGCCACCGCGCGTCCGTAATTACGAGTGCCGTTAGCCCCAGATTTAGCGCCACCGAGGCCACCTTGGCCGCCCGCTGGATGAACATGTCGATGAAGGACTTCGCCTTGTACTTCTCGTCCTGCGTGGTCGGCGTGTAGAGGGCCTCCTTGGCCGACTGGTTGATCGAGTAGTTGAGGGCATTGTCGCTCACGGACATGAATCCCACGAAGGCCAGGGTGGGTAGGGCCACGAAGCCAATCGTCCCGGCCAAGATGGCGATGGGGAGGAACAGCAGGGCCACCTTCACACTGTAGCGCTTCATGACAAACGATGTGGCAAACAGTTGTACCCCGATGGACACCAGGCTCGTGGCCTGTCCCACCACTCCGAAGAACGCGTCCCGCTCCGCAGCGGCTGTAATTTGCTGCTCCACAATAACCGCCAACTGAAAGTCGACGATGTTCGAGACCATTTCGTAGAGGCCCAGCACTGCCGCGATGCCCAAGAGGTAGCGCGATTGGAAGACGAGCTTTCCGCCTTCGAGGAACGCATTTTCTTCCTCGTGGTCCAGCACCGCATCCTCTTCCGGACAGCAGGGCGTGTCCGTTGCTGTCTGGCACTCGCGCCGGTGAATCCAGACGGCGAGGAGACCGATGGCGACAGTGGGCACCAGGCAAGCAAAAATCAGACTGGAGCGGCCCACCTGTTCCACGAGCCCGCTCACCATTGTAGCCCCCACAAACCCGCCCACGACTCCACCCAGGCCCACAATTCCGTAGAGCCGTTCCGCCTGGTTGCCCGTGTTGAGGTCGTTCGCGAATGACCAGAAGGTGGCCACCATTACCGTTGTCCAGATGTCACCGGTCACGTAGAAGGACCACACCGCCGCTGAACCAAGGGCCTCAATCTGGTGAATGATGCTCCCGAAAAAGAGGAATAAGGCCCCGAAGACCCCACAAAAGATGAGGATCAGGTAGTGCCGGGCGTACCGTCGGACGAGCCACGTGAAGAGGCCCACGACGGCAAACGCCACCACCATGTTTAGTACCTTCCCCAACTGCTCGGCCTGGGCCCCCGAGAGGACCCATCCGGCCATACGAATCGGATGTTCCCCAAAATAGCTAATTACTAGCCCCCGCTTGATGGGTTTGAGCACCCAGAAAATCGCAATCACCAGAAAGAAGTAGACCGAGAGCCCGATGGCTTTCGGCCATTCTCCCGACCGAATGTCGAAAAATTCCTTGCGGAGGCGGTCGATCATGTTACGACCTCTTGGCATCGTCGAATACGAAGCATGCCCCTCGTCCTGAATGCCGTCCGTACGCTCAGGATCCTCCAGGCTGAGGCGTTGAGGAGCCCCCGATCCCGTGGTCTGTCCGTACCGGTTGCGGGTCGTTACAGGTTTGCAGGATCGGGGGGGACCGGAGACACCGTGTCGGGGGAGGCGTCGTCTTCCTCCTCCGGAGGGGACATGGGTAAGGAAGAAGCAGTCGATCCATTGAGGAGGGCGGAGAGTCGTGGATCGTTCCCCGAGCGGATGTACCGGCGCACATCCTCGGCGGTGCGAATCGGCAGGTCGAACATCTCCGGACCAATCGTGCCGGCCTGCGTTCCTTTCGGGTCGTCCAGGAGGGGAAGCAGGTACCGGCGCGTGTCGTAATCGACCAGGTTGTCGACAAACTCGACGGCACTATCGCGGAGCGCTGGGTCGGAGCTGGTGATGCCAAGATAGGCATTGTAGATATCGCGCTGGTCGTACCGAAGACCCAATAGACGAAAGATGCGTTCGAGGCTTTCCTTTCGAAGGACCGTCACGTCCTGGGAGTCGAGGGTGCCTAAACTCAGGTTATCGGTCGTGAGGCGTCGGAGCAGCTGTCCGAGGGCGGCGTAATGGCGCGCTTCGTCTTTGATCGCAGCGTCGAGTACATCGTCGTCCGGAGAGGCGCCGACGGTCTGGTGAAGCTTGCTGAGGGCGCGGGCAATGGCGTGTCGCACGGGGACCGGGACTTTGTCGAGGCCACGGATGAGCGTGGTGAGGGCAAACGGTCCGGGATGCTCCACGAAAATCGATGGGATCTTCTGGCGCGTCTCAAGGTCGATCGAGTCGTCGACCAGGTAGTCGTACAGGGTGCCCAGAATGGGTGGCTCGAAGGTAGCCAGGGCCTGCCGCGCGGCCGGCTCCACAGCATCGGTTCCCAGCCGCTCCACCAGCGGGTAGACAAAGGACCGATCGCCCGTCATGCCCGCCGCCTTGATTGCCGCGCGCTGTACCTGCAGCGATTCGTCTCGCAGGAGGTGGTGAAGCAGTTCATTGCGATAGGGACGGTCGATGACCCCGAGGATGCGGGCAGCCTGGGTGCGGGTTTGAGGGCCTGTATCGCCGTCCAGGGTCACGAGCCGGCGCAGGAGTGATTCAGACACCAACTCGTACTCTTCGGGGCGACCCTCCGTGGCGATCAGGCCAACCATTGCGGCCTGAATTTGCGGGTCGTCGTGGTGGAGGCCCTGTCGCAGGCGCTCGGTGCGCTGGTCGGTGTGCTGGCAGTGGAGGTATCGGGCAGCCTCAAGCTGTACGTCCGGGTCTCCATCGCGCAGGGTCTCGGCCACCGCCTCCCCCACCCCTTCCACCTGTCGAATTCGGAGGACGCGGATGGTGTGCTCACGCACCGCAGGGGACGGGTGGTCGAGCAGACAGAGAAGGGCGTCGACGGGGACGGAGGCCGTGCCCTCTTCGAGGGTTTCCAGGGCCTGAAGTGCCTTCGTTTCGGCGCGGCTGCAGAGGGAGTCGAGCAACTCATCGTCTACGTCTACCTCATCCTCCTGGGCCGGTGCCTCGTCCGTCGGCTCCTGGGCCCGCAGTTGCGTACGGAATTGATCGACGTACGACCGGCGGGCCCGGTAGGCCAGGACGCCCCAGCCCAGAATCAACCCCAGCGTGACGAGGCTCAGCATCTGCACGCTCACGCCCAGGCTTGTCACAAGGAGCAACAACAGGACCCCCCCGAGGCCCTGCGCGCCCTGGTCTACGAATACGTCGATGAAGACCTTCACGCGCTTCTTCTTCGGCAGCGGCACGGGCACGAAGAGAAGCTCTCGGCCTGTCTTGTCCACCGAGTGCTTGAGGCTCTGACCGGCGCCCCGCAGGAAAATGCCCGCCACGAGTCCCGGCACCACCAGCATCCCGACGCTCCCGAGGGCCAGCATGCCGGGCAGGACCGATAGGGCCCCCCCGATCCCCACCACGCGCATCAGGCGCGGAGCCACGAAGAACTGCACCAGAAGCGCCACGACACTCACCCCGCCGTAAAACTGCCCCATGAAGGAAGTCAGGCCTGCCTCTGATGGGTAGGCCCGGGCCGCCACGGTCTTGAACTGGTAGTCCACAAACGTGGTGACTACCACCATCAGGGTGATGATGCTGACGATAAGTTGAATGTGACGAGACTCACGGATGAGCGACAGGGCCGACTCGTCGCTTGTCGCTTCGGGCTCGGCGGTCGGCTCCGAATCCGGAGCCTTCTCCCGCCGTCCCCGAAGTCGTATCCAGCGCGCAAGGCCGGTTGCGGCGAGAAGCACCCCACTCGCGATCCACAACAGATTTTTGCTGGCGACCCCGAACGTATCCACGAGCGTGCTCGTCACTTGGCCCCCGAGGATGGCCCCCAAGATCGCGCCCGCGCTCAGGACGGTAAAGACGCGCTTGGATTGAGAGGAGGTAAACAGGGCATTCGCCATCAACCAGAACTGCGAGGTCACCAGCAGCCCGTAGATGCTCACCCACGCGTACAGCGCGTACGATGTCCAGGCGCCATCCAGTCCGAGCAGTCCCCGCAGCCCGACGATGCTAAGGACCAGCAGAAGAGATCCCCCATCGATGAGTGTGCCGAGATCAAACCGATCCCCGGCACGGGTATGCAGCAGGGCCACGGGTACCACGACCGCCGTGGTGAGGATAAAGACGAACGGCAACTCCGCTGGGCCCCGGTCCGAGAGGAAGAGGCTGTCGCGCACTGGCTTCAAAAGGTACAGCGACACCAGCAACAGCACGTGGTAGCCGGCCATCAAGAGCGCCCGCGTGCGCTCTCCGCGACGGAGTCCAAAAAGCGAGCCCAAGAGGCGCCCCATGGGACGAGGTGCTAACTAGGGAAAACCAATGACCCTCCCCAAACGCTCGTCCCGTGCAATTGATTTGCAGCCTTCGTGGAGAGTGGGGCCTGTGCAGCGAGACTACGGCCGCTCCAGACCGACAACCCGCGGCGATCCGGAAGGGGGAACGTGGACGTAGACCCGTGTTGGATCGCTAAGGACACCGTTCTGCCGCGTGCGAAGATCGATGCGGACGACACGCTGGTCGGGAGCCGTACGGCCTCGGTCGTCCAGTATCCTCCCGAGCGGGGTGCCGTCGAGGACCAGAGGAAGGGCCGTGTCTTCAACGGTTCGGGCCGGGCCAAGGGCGGTGCCGTCCAGGTGCATCTGATAGCTGTACTCGCGGGCAGCGGCGGGGGCGAGGCCACCGGTGACGGATAAATCCGCGAACTGAAGCGAATCAGGGCCGGACGGAGACGGGGAGGCGGCGCTCCCGCTGGCCAGAGAGGGGGAGAGGCCCTCCGACACGACAAATCGATCGAGGGGGTTCACTTTGTCGAACCAGTATCGCCCCACCTTGTCGCGTCGTTTTTTAAGAATCTCCAATAGGTGTGTCTCCGCGTCGGAGTTGCTGATCTGAGCGGTCTCGACGATGGCTTTTAAGTCCTCATCCGAGAAGCTCATTACGATTTTCGCGCCCCAGTAGCCGTCCCGCTCGGTCAGCTTTTCGAAGGCGGGATTGGGATAGGTCGGCACCCATTCGCCAGGCTTAAAGACATCGGCCCGATAGTACCCCACCGCTTTGTGGGGCACCGTCGAATCATAGTCCCACCACGGAAATGGATAGGCGCCGAGGAGGGGCAAGGCCTTCAAGATTTTTCGCTGGTCGATCATGTAGGCCTGCCCGTGAATGGGGCGGTGGGGCCGGGTGGCGTTCGCCCCAAGGGTGGAGCCCATATCGATCAGGTAGTGCTTTACGTACTGCTCATCGGTGTACACGGCCAGCGTATTGGCGTGACGCCGGTCCGCGTCGTTGAGCCATGACCCGATCACGCGTAGCCCGCGCAGTTCGCGGCGTTGTTCGTGTCGCACACGGTCGTTGGCGTCGCCCTCTCGAGTGCCCTTGAAGTAGATGGGGCCCAAGGGCTCTCCATCCACGAATTTACTGGCGAGTCCGCGGATGCGACCGTCGGGGCCTGGATCGTAGGGGGCCAGGAGGGCTTGCAGGTCCTCGCGCGTCATCGGACGACGGCCGCCCTTGCCGTCCACCATGGCGTCGTCGGCGATCTCAAGCTGGTCGGGGGAGAAGTACGTGATCGTGTTCTGGGGGACGTGGTAGCCCGCCGCGTAAAAAATTTTGGTCGAGACCACTTCGGCCGACGACGTCAGCTCGGGCCAGTTGGGGCCGTCGAGTTTGATAAGGTACCGGTCGCCACGGGGGTCCTCGATCTGAAAGCCGCGGGACGCCCCCTGGAATTTGCCGCTGATAATGGTCCAAGAGCCGTCCTGGGCCGGTCCGGCGGCGGGGCCAGTGGTATCCTCGTCGTTGGGGCCGACGGCCAGTTCATGGGGCGTCATCTCGTGGTAGAAGTGGCGCCGCTTCCACCAGCTGGAGTTGGGCGGCTCGTCCAGTACGTTCACGTTGTCGGCGGCATCCGCGCTGGCGAGACCAAGGGGGCGACCCAGTTTGCGGCCCGTCCAGTTGAGGTTGAGCGGCTTTTCGAGTTGGTGGAAAACACTCATGTCCACGCGGTCCCAGTACATGCTCTCCCGCGTTTGCTCGGGCCGGTCGGTGGGGCGAGTATCCGGATCCGTCGTCTTGATGGGATCCAGCGTGTAGGGCTTCGTTGAGCCGCAGCCCCCAAGGATCCCGACGATGAGCAGGCCGCCGAGGAGGAGGGACCAGGGAGAAGAGGGCGCGGAAACGGAGGCGCGCATGGAGAACACTCGGCAATGAAATGAAACGTAGCGAAGGCGAGACCCGGTTACCGGGCCGCATGGCGGAAGGTGGGCTCCACCGTGATGAGGGTACGCACTCCTTCCGTGCTCCCCGCCACTTCAAGGCGTGCGCTCAGTCCTTTCCGGTTGAGCACGTGGATGCCCCCCCCGTAACTCCAGTGAAATCGGTCGGTGCGCACGTCCGAGAGCTGGTCGAAGACCTGTCCCGCATCGACGAAGATGGCGGCGTCGACGTTCGACCAGATCGGATAGCGGTACTCTGCATTCAGTACCAGCGAGCCATCGTTCTGGAACCGCCGCGATTCGAATCCGCGGAGGGTGCTTTGTCCCCCGAGAGAGGGGAGTTGATAGAACGGTACGTCTGCGCCACCGAAGAGCGGTTCGGTCTGCTCCACGCGGCCGCGGAGCGCGAGCCGCCGCGAATCGGGAAAAAAGCCGACGGGCAGGTACTGCCGCACCTCGGCCACGTACCGTCCGTACCGGAAGCGATCCGAGGTCAGGTCATGGGTGTAGTCAAGCTGGAGGATGACTTCCGTGCCCCGCGATGCGCGGAATGGACCGTCTGTAAAGTCGGCGGCTAGGGTGAGTCGGGACGTCAAAAGATCGAGCGTTCCGAGGCCTGGTGGGGAGGCATCGGCAAGGAGGTCGGCGTCTGGGGCGGTGTCTACGTGTTCGTACAGCATGTCGACCGCGCCGCGGTACGGTTGATTGGGCAGCCCGGCACGGAACCCGGCGGTAATGTCCAGTTGGTCGCGAGAAAACTGGCTCTCGTCCGCGTTCCGCGTACTCTCATTGCCCTCCAAGTAGAACTCACTTTCGGGATCTGAGAAAAAATTCGCGACCAGTCGAAATCTGGTCCCGGTCCCCAGTGGTGCAGGAATGGTGTAGGAGGCCTCGGACTCGAATGTATCGGGGCCGCCGTAGAGGCCTTCGATGCGGGCGGAGTGGCGGCTGCCGAACAGCGAGTTGTCGTACAGGGCAAGTCCGGCCAGGAAGCCGGCGGGCCCGCCCAGGTCGATGAGAGGCACCACACCCTGCGGCGGGCGGCGTGGTTTAAAGAGGTTCGGAAATTCTTGCTCAACATACCGCGCTGCCCAGCCTAGCGGCCGCGTGGCGGCGTGTATCACGTACGCGGGCGTAGCCAGCACATGGTAGGCAACGCTTCGCGACGTGGTATAGGGGTCGTGCTGAGTGGCCGTGCTCTCCTGGGTCGTCGCGGTGTCCGCCGGGGGCGACGAGCCAGACTGCGCCCAAGTTGCCGGGGCCAAAAGGGAGCCGACGACGAGTCCCAGTGCAAGAGCGAGTGTTCGCAACGAGCAGGGGGGAGGCTGCATGGAGGAAGGAACCGGTCGTGTGATATCGATGAGATCACGCGCTCTCTGGCATTAACGACTCGTCCGCGCGCCAGGCAGAGAAACCACGCGCATCTGTTTGTGGAACCGGGGAGCTGTTACAGGGAGTCCACTCTGGAAGAGAGGAAAACGTTTCCGCCAGCTTGAGATTTTCCGAAACGCTGCGTGTGGAGGAGTGTGGATTGTTCCGGCGCGTGTCATTCTGTGTGATTTTGCTGAAAGTCTTAAGCGGTTCTCGAAGGTCGAAGCGCTCGAAGAGGTCGAGCGATGATCTTGTGGGGAGCTCCATCGCTTTGTCCGACTGCGCCGCTAGAGTCCGGGAAGTGTCTCTTGCTCTGCTTTCAGTTTGGCATCACCTCACGACGGCACGTACTTTCTACCGGGCGTCCTTCCTGCGGAAAGCAACCACACTATCCCATTGGTGGCGCGACACGGGCCTCGCCGTGACTAGGGCCCTATTCCCGTCGTTCCCTGGCACTGCCTTCTGTCTTCCGTATTCTGTGCTCCGGCGTGTGCGCCGCAGGATTGTAAAGCCGATACGAAGAAGGGTCTTGACGGCACTTCGTGGTGCACCATGGAGTTCTGTGGATAAGCGGTTGCCGTTTTTGGAGATGATTGCATGGATTTTGCAGCCCCCCAACAGGGAGCCGATGGCCTGGATGCTCCGAGTTCCCCCTTGCTTTCCCTGCGGCTGCGGTGCAAGATCGGCACTCGGTTATACAACGTTCCTCTTCTCACACCCCCCCTGCTCGTCCCAAGACGCCGTCCGATGGAGCGTTCCCCACAGCAGATCGCGTCGCAGTTTGGGAGGGACCAAGGCGACCCCACTCGCGTGGACGATTCGCCTGTACGAGCGTGTCGTCTAGTTGGATTGTTTGGGGCGGGAATCCTGTCGCTCGTTGGGCTCCTTCGTTTGGTGCTTCCCATCCAGGCCGCGGATCCGGTATGGGCCTGTTTTGGGGTTGCGGGGGGGTTGGCTGGGCTCTATGTGGTTACGCACGTCGCGCCCGAGCTTTGCGACCGGGCTGCCAGCTGGATACAGGCGGGGCTATACCTCGTGATGGTCTGGGCCGTGTCCGTCGTTATTCTGAACTACACCACCGAAGAGTATGTGCTCGGCCTGTTGCTGGTCTACGCAGGACTCATCGGCGGAGTGGGGTTGAGTGGACGTTCGGCCCGGGCCGCTTGGCGGTTTGCTGTGGGGGGGCTCCTCATTACAGGGGTCGGATTCTTTTTGGGGCCGGCCCCGGAGGTGCACCCTGGCGTGGTGTTAGGGGGCATGGCCGCCGCCGCCATTGGAGCAGGAGGGGCCACGCAGGCACATCTATCGATCCAGGAGCATCTGCTGGAGCAACAGGGGCAGTGGCAGCACCTCGTAGAGAACCTACAGGAGGCCGTTCTCATCACCGTCGAGGGCGAGATTGTCTACGCCAATCCCCACGCGGCGACGCTTTTTGGGGCATCGGATCCGGGGATGCTTGAAGGAGAGTCGGTCTTCGATCTGGTCGCCCTTGAGGCTCGAGAGGGGGTGAAGGCCCGGCTCACCTCGATCCACGACGGGCAATCCACGGCGCCCCACGAGCATCGCACGCAGGGCCTCGACGGCAGCGAGCGGGTGGTTCAGTCGCAGGCCGTACCCGTGCAGTACCGGGGAACCGACGCGGCCCTCTCGGTCGTGCGTGACGTCACGCACTGGCGCGATGTGCAGGACACCCTTACCCAGCGAGCGGAACTTGAGCACCTCCTCGTTGAAGTTTCCGCTGGATTTATTGATACGTCCATCGAGCGCCTCGATCACGCCATCGAAGAGGCCCTCGGCACGGTTGGCTCGTTCGTGGGGGCGGACCGCAGTTACGTGTTTTTGTTCGACGGGAACCCGGCCGAGGCGTCCCTGGAGGAGACCACGATGAGCAATACCCACGAATGGTGTGCCTCGGGGGTGTCGCCGCAGAAAGATCACATCCAGGGCATGCCCTGTGCCCGATTGCCGTGGTGGATGGAACAGATTCGTCGTCAAGAAGCGGTCGTCGTGCCGTCCCTCGACGATCTTCCCGCCGCCGCGACCGCGGAGAAGGAAGTTTTCGCGGCCCAAAACATCGAGTCGCTCGTGGCCCTGCCCCTCACTCAAGGAGACCGCCTTGTTGGGTTTGTGGGCTTCGACGCCGTCGGGCAGGCGACTCGTTGGGAGGAAGAGACCGTAACCGTGCTCCGGGTGCTCGGGGACGCCATTGCCAGTGCCTTGCAGCGCAAGGAGATTGAAGCTCGGCTCCGTGATCGGGAAGAACGGCTGCGCGCCATCACGGAGAACGTATCGGAGGGCATTTACCGCTCCACGCCCGACGAGGGATTGGTCTTTGCCAATCAGGCATTCGCCGAGATGTTTGGCTACGACGATGCGGAGGAGGTGCTGGAGGTCGACCCCAACACGCTATATCCCACCGCCCAGATTCGTGAGCAACTCCGAACCGCCGCCCGAGGTCAGGATTCTTTCGACGGGGTGGAGGCTACCTTTCAGCGTGCGGATGGGTCGACGTTCGTGGGGCTCGTAAGTGGGTCGGTGGTTCGGGATAACGACGGCGAGGTGAAATGCTACGACGGTGCCGTGACGGACATTACGGAGCGCAAGGCGCAACAACGGCGCCTCCGCGTGTTGTCGGAAGCCGTAGAACAGGCCGAGGACGGCATTCTCATCACTAAGGACGCGTCCCCCGAGTCTATCATCTACGCTAATCCGGCCTTTGAAGAAATGACCGGCTACCGCGAAGACGAACTGCTTGGCCAGTCGCCGGAGATTCTGCGCGGCCCGGATACCGATCCCGATGTGATCGATTCCCTCCAGAAAGCCCGTGCGGCCGGCGAGCCCTGGACGGGCGAAACAGTGAACTACCAAAAGGACGGCACGCCCTTCATGGTGCACTGGACCGCTGTGCCCGTGCGCAACGACGACGGCACCATCGAGTACTGGACCGCGGTGCAACGGGACGTCACCGAGCGGCGGACGATGGAGGCCCGACTCCGGGAGCGTGAGGCGCGGCTTCGGGGCCTGGCCAACAGTATTCCAGGGGTGGTCTACCAGTTTCACGCCGATCCGGACGGCACCTACGGCACACACTTCGTGAGCAACCACGCGGAGGACCTCCTGGGCATCCCCGCGGAGCCGGACAGGTTTTTCGATGCCTTTCTGGCACGGGTCCCCACTCCTCACCGAGATCGGCTTTTGGAGAGCGTAGAAGAGGCGGTGGCCCAAAATGACACCTGGCGGTTCGAAATCCCCTTCCAGACCCCTACCGGCGAGTGGATTTGGCTTCTGGGCACGGCCACGCCCGAGCGGCGCGAGAACGAGCTCGTGTACAACGGCGTCCTGCTCGACATCACGGAGCGCAAGGAGGCCGAGAAGGCCGTCCGGGAAGAACGAGACCGCTTTGAGACCCTCTTCGAGAGCCTGCCAACCCCCGTCGTGCGCTGCACCGCGGACGAGGCAGGCCTTCAGATTGCCGACGTCAACGATGCCTTCAAGTCTGTCTTCGGGGTGGACCGTACGGAGGCGGAGGCCCAGAGTCTCGACGAGCTTCTGATGCCGGACGGGACTGGCGGGGTGGGCATCGATCGCCGGGCACTGACCGAGGGGGCCGTGCGGACGGACGTACAGTGTGAGACCACCGATGGGCCGCGGGACTTTCGCATTCAGGTGGCGGGCCGGAATCCGGAAACGGGACCGCCGGAAGGCCACGCCATTTACACTGACATTACCACTCGGAAGCGGCGCGAGCGGGCCCTCAAAGAGACCAACGCAACCCTGGAAGCCATTCTCGAAAATCTACCGCTCGGTGTTCTGGCGGAGGATGGGGAGGGGGGCGTCTTGGCCGCCAATGAGAGCTTCTGTGAAATTCTGGGACTGCCCGTGGCCGCCAGCGCACTGCGGGGCCAGGAGGCGACTGATGTCATGGAGAAGGCCGCGGACATGCTCGCGGATCCAGATGCTTTCAAAGGACGGACCGAAGCCATTCTGGAGCGCGGCGAGCCGGTCTTCGATGAGGAACTTGCCCTTGCCGACGGGCGCGTGCTGGAGCGAGACTTCGTGCCCTATGAACTCGCCGACGGTACCGCGGCCTTATGGGTGTACCGGGACGTCACTGAGCGAAAAGAACGCGAAAAGCGACTCAAAGAGGCCAAAGATGAGGCGCAAGAGGCCAATCGCATGAAGTCGGTCTTCCTCGCCAACATGAGCCACGAAATTCGGACCCCGCTGACCTCCATGATTGGGTTTGCCGAGGTTATTGGCGATGAGGTGGAGACGGACGAAGAAGGGCCCATTCCCCGCTTTGCCAATCTAATTGAGGAAAGCGGGCATCGTTTGATGGAGACCCTCGACGCGGTGCTCAACCTCTCGAAACTGGAAGCAGGAGAGATGGAGCTTTCTGCCGAACCGGTGTCCCTGCCCGATGAACTTAACGAAACGGCGGAGCTGTTTGCCCCTCAGGCTCGAGACGCCGGGATTGACCTCCAGGTACAAACGCCCGACCAGCCGCTCCAGGGGTGCGCCGATCCCGGGGGCCTCCGAATCGTTCTGCGCAACTTGATTTCCAATGCCCTCAAGTACACCGAGGAGGGCAGTGTATGGGTGCGCGCCGAGCAGCGGAACGGGTCCGTGGCCGTGGAGGTCGAGGACACGGGCATTGGCATGAACCCCGACCAGACGTCAGCCTTGTTTGAGGCGTTCCGGCAAGAATCGGAGGGGATCGCCCGGGAATACGAGGGCAGTGGCCTCGGCCTCGCCGTAACGAAACGGGTGGTGGACCAGATGGGCGGGGCCATTGACGTGACGACAGAAAAAGGGAAAGGCACGTGCTTTACGGTGAAGCTACCCCGCGAATGAATGGGGCAGGCGCTCTCTCATTCTGACCGTTTTCCCGAAGAGTCGCCTCATTCTCCCGCACTGCGCACGCCCGCTATTGGACGCATTTTCGGGAACCGAACGAGGGTGCATAGATCCTGTTAAAATAGTCCTTCGGTCGAGTCCTCTCGCAAGGGGTGTCGAACGGTTTTCGCGTGAGGAACGGAGACGACACTGTATGGGCGGCGGTCGCCTCGCCTCTTCCGTCGTACACTGGCGATGCTTGCAGGAGGGTGCTACCGGTCCGACCGGGGGCGGGCGTTCCGGGAATCGTCATATCACATGCCCTCGTTGGGGACTGGCCTTGCCTCACAAAGCGGCTGCACACCGCCATGGACACGATTCTCATTTCCACACAGGCGCCTCCTCGTCGCACACGACTCCGAGAGATTCTCGGGCCGCACTACGAGATCGTGGAGCATAATTTGGCGGGAAAGAAGGACCGTCCAATTCCCGCTGCCGATGTGTGGATCCTCGACGAGGCCACCTTCGAGACCACTGGGGCGCGTGTTGGTCCCGAGGCGGATGGAGGAGACGAAACGACGCCTCCCGTGCTGCTTCTCGTGCCCCGGTCCCGCCTGTCGGACCTCGACGCTTCGTGGTGGGAACAGATTGATGACGTCGTCGCCGTTCCCCTGTGCGCCCGCGAGCTTCAGAGACGGGTGCAAACGCTTTCTCGGCTCTCCCGGGCCACGGCTTCAAAAGTTGATCGTCGCGCGGAAGTGTCGTCCAAGTACGAGGCCCTGTTCAACGCCGATACGATGGGCATCCTGACGCTCAGGGCGGGCGAGATCATCGAGGCAAACACGCGGGCCGGAGAGCTCCTTGGCTGTTCCCCAGAGGGACTTTTGGGACGATCCTTCGCGTCGCTTGCGCCTCCCAAGCAGCCCTGCGGGCAGTCGTCGGTGGACAAGAGCCGTACCATCATCGGCGCGGCGCGTCGAGAGGGTGAACGCCGTGCAGAGTGGCGGTTCGACCCGCCGGGCTGTGCACCGTTTTGGGCCAATCTGGCACTTCATCCCGTCGCCAACGGGGACCGGCAAGACGTGCAGGTTCTATTCTGGGACGTGACAGACCGCAAAGAACTGGTGCAGGAACTGGAGAAGAAGCGGGAGCGCTTGGCGACGGCCCAGCGCATCGCGCGACTGGGGAGCTGGGAGCGCGATTTCGAGTCGGAGGAGCTATACTGGTCAGATGAGACGTACCGAATATTCGGTTGGGACCCCGGAGAGGCGGTGACGCATGCCCGGTTCATGGAGGCGGTGCACCCAGAGGATCGGGCGGCCCTTCGGGAACAGCAACAACAGCTTTTCCGGGAGGGAACGCTGATTGACATTGAGTACAGGATCGTCCGGCCTGATGGCGAGCTCCGCATCCTCCACGAGCGCGGAGAGGCCCAGTTCGCCGCGGACGGCACCTTGCTCCGAGCAGACGGCACCGTGCTTGACGTGACCGAGCGGAAGAAGCGGGAAGAAACTTTGCGCCAGCAGCGCAACCTTCTGGAGCAAACTCAGCGGATTGCGGGGGCGTGGGAGGTAGACCGACGCACGGGGGAGGCCAGTTGGTCGGAAGAAGTGTACCGGATCCTGGAGTTGCCGACCGACGAGGACGTTGACCTGGATGCTGGGCTCTCTTTCTACCTGCCTGGGGCACGTCGTGAGCTCCGAGAGGCCCTGCGCCAGTGCATTCAGGCCGAAGAGCCGTTTGACCTGGAGCTTCCTATCGACACGGCCACAGGAACCCGGCGGTGGGTGCGAACGGTCGGGGCGCCGTCCGAAAAGGCGGACGGGGCAGTCGTTAAAATTGCGGGGGCGTTCCAGGACATTACGGATCGGAAGCAGGCCCAAGATGCCCTGGCGGAGCGCGAGTCTCGGCTCCGGGGCCTAGCCAACAGCATTCCAGGGGTAGTCTTTCAGTTCTATGCCCTGCCGGATGGGACGTACGGCAATCACTTCATTAGTGAGCACGCAGAGACGGTGCTCGGCATTCCCCCCGACCCGGAGTACTTCTTTGAACGGTGCCTCGAACAAATTCCGGAGGGACACCGCGAACGGTTCCGCACCTCGATTGACGAGGCGGTTGCTGCGGGCGAGCCCTGGCGTACGGAGGTGCCCTTCGAAAAACCATCCGGTGAACGAATCTGGATTTTGGGGACCTCCACCCCTCAGCAGCGGGGCGAGCAGTTGGTGTTCAACGGCGTTCTTCTGGACATCACGGACCGGAAAAAGAGTCGCCAAAAGCTTGAGCGGTACAGCGAATACACCGAACGCCTCCTCAACGCGAGCGACGATCTCTTTTTCGTCACCGACGTGGAGGGGCATCTTCAGCGATGGAATGAACGAGTGGCCGCCGTCACGGGATTCAGCGACTCAGAGCTCCGCGGCGCGGATGTTCGATCGTTCGTGCCGGAGGATCAACGAGATCAGGCCTCCGCCAAGATCGTCGAGGTGTTCGACACCGGAGGGGCCCAGATGGAAATGCCGCTCCGTCGGAAAGACGGCACGACCATCCCCTACGAATTCAAGGCCAATTGTGTACAGCACCCCGATGGCGACGACCGACTCATTGGCATTGGGCGGGACGTAACCGAGCGCAAGCAGTACGAAGAGACGCTTCTCCGGGCGAAGCAGGAGGCCGAGGAGGCCGCTCGCTTAAAGACCGCGATGCTGGCGAACATGAGCCACGAGATCCGTACGCCCCTGACGTCCATCCTCGGGTTCACCGAGGTCTTGGACGAAAAGCTGGATGGAGAAATGGAAACCATCGCAACGACGGTCCACCGCAGTGCACAGCGTCTCCTCAAGACGCTCGATTCGGTGTTGAAGCTCTCGAAACTGGAGGCAGGGGTGTATGAGTTGGAACGAACGCCCATCTCTCTCACCCAGGCGGTGCGGGAGACCGTCGAGATGTTTGAGCCGGAAGCGCGGAAGGCGGACCTCACGCTCGAAACGGATCTTCCCTCCAGTGCCCTGGAGGGCTACTGGAACGAGGGGGCGCTCAACCGGATCGTGGAAAACCTATTGGAGAATGCGATCAAGTTTACCCCGGCCGGGGGGCAGGTAACGGTCCGGGTGCGGTCGCAGGGCACCCAGGCGGTCCTAGAGGTCGAGGACACGGGGGTAGGCATCCGGGATGACGTGCGGTCAGAGATCTTCGATGCGTTCAAGCAGGAGTCTGAGGGCCTGGATCGGGAGTACGAGGGCAGTGGATTGGGGCTCTCCATCGTGGAGAAGCTCACCGACGCCCTCGGAGGCGACATCTCCGTCGAAAGCGAGAAGGGCGTCGGAACGTGCTTTACCGTAGTGCTCACGAATCGGCACGCCTCCGAAGGCTGACCGGTGCGAACGGCACGCCGCGTCAATGTTCGCCGAGCAGGGCCACCTCGTCGCCCAGCACGTCTTCCACGTACAGCGTTTGGACCAGCACGATGACGACGATGGTGAGAGGGGTGGCCAAAAGCACGCCGACGGCCCCGGCGCCAATGCCGCCCACGAACTGTGCGGTTATGACGGCAGCCGGCGGGATGTGTACGGCCTGCTGCTGCACTAGGGGAGCAATGAGGTAACTCTCAAGTAACTGCACGGTGCCGTACACGAACAGCACGTACACCACCTCGGTGCCCCCGAGCACTGACGCAACCAGTACGGCCGGGAGTACCGACAGCACGGGGCCCAGGTACGGGACGAAGGAGAAGAGCCCGGCGACGAGCCCCAGGGCGACTGGTGAGGGAATCCCCACCAGATGCAGGCCCAGCGCCGTAAGCACACCCACGATCACCATCATGATGAGGCGTCCGGTGAGCCACCAGCGAAGGGCCCGTCCAATGGCGTAGAGCACCTCGTGGGCCCGTGGCCGTGATTCCGGTGGAATCAGCTGGACCATGCCACTGAGGTAGGTTTGCGGCGCCGCGGCCCCGTAGATGCCAATGAAGACGATGATGAAGGCGTTGACTAGGAGGTTGAGGGTGCCCCGGAAGACATTGGTCACGCGCCCGATGAGGCTGGAGACGGGCGGCAAGAGCTGGCTCGGATCTACGAACTGACGGACCCACTCATACTGCTGAGCACTCGTGCGGGCCCGTGACGCCAGGCGTTCAGTTGCGTCGGGGAGCAGGGCAGCGAGGGCGTTCACCTGCTCGGAAATGTCGGGGCCTGCCAGGGACCAGAGCCCGACCACGATGCCTACCAGACCTACCACCGTGAGTAGAAGCGCCAACGGCCGCGGCAAGGGGGTGTCCTCTTCCAGGGTCCGCGACACCCCGGCCAGAAACACCGCCAGGAGAATGCCGGCGAACACGGTAAACAGGACCTCGATGAACTTCGTTGCTACGTATGCGATGAGCAAAAGCCCCAAAAGCACTCCGAGGGCCTGGTACGGACGGCGCACAACGAACGACGACGGTTGAGGCGCGGGCATTGCCGGGAGGACGCGAGGCGAGAGTGGCTGAGGGCTTCGACCACCATCTTCCTATCTACGCCCAAAAAGGTTCCTCCCCGCATGCTCAAATCCTTTCTTGACGTCGAGCCAACCTTTGACGACTCAAACTACATTGCCGAAACGGCCGTCCTTATCGGGGACGTAACGCTGGGCAGAGACGCCAGCGTTTGGCACCACTGCACCCTGAGGGGCGACGTGAATTGGATCCGCGTAGGGGCAGAGACCAACGTGCAGGACAACACCGTTGTGCACGTGACCCACGGCACTGCGCCGACTGATATTGGCGCTCGCGTGACCATCGGGCACGGGGCCATCATCCACGGCTGTACCATCGAGAACGAAGTACTGGTGGGCATGGGGGCCACGATACTCGACCATGCCGTTATCGGGCGCCACAGTCTTGTTGGCGCGCAAGCACTGGTGACCAAGAACACGGACATTCCGCCACGGTCGCTCGTGTTGGGCCAGCCGGCCGAAGTCGTACGGGAAGTGACGAAGGAGGAAGTAGACGCCATCCGGGCGGGGGCGGAAAACTACCTGCGCTACAGCGCAGTCCACGATGGCCGCGAGCGGCCGGGGACGAACCCGTGGTACGACGCCTCGTAGCTGAGGGAGCGTTACAGGGGAATTGCAAACGGCGATCAACCCCTCGCCCCGCTCATTCGTCGGAACGATGCATTGTCGCCTGTGCCACCTACGTCCCGTCCATGCGCCCCATTCTGCTCGTCTTCGCCGCCTCATTCTTACTGGTTGCCTGTTCGGCGATTACCATCGATGAGGAGACCGTCTTTCAACCCAAGGCGTCGGTGACGCCGGAGACCTTTGCGCTCGAAGGCGTGAGCCTCGGCGTGCGGTCTATCCCCGTTGCGGACAGTGTGGAGGTGAACGCCTGGCACCTCATGCAGTCGTCCGCCGAGGCGACAGTGCTGTTTTTTGGCGGCAATGGATTCTACCTCGTCCAGTCGACTGGGTACCTGCGCGCCCTCACACGCCCTCCGGTCAACGCATTGCTTTGGGACTATCGGGGATACGGGCGCAGCGAGGGCTCCCCCAGTGCCCGTGCGGTGCGACACGATGCCTTGGCCGTCTACGATTCGCTCGTGGCCCGTCCCGAGGTCGATCCTGAACGGCTTATCGTGTGGGGGCATTCCATGGGTAGTTTCCTGGCTACGCACGTAGCGGCGGAGCGAACCGTTGGGGGCGTGGTGCTCGAAAATCCAGCGACGAATGTGGAGGAGTGGTCGAGTCATCTGTTTCCCTGGTATATTCGCCTCTTCCTCGGGGTGGACATCGACCCAGCCTTGAAGAACGATGACAACCTAAAGCGTGTGCGCACTCTCGAGGCACCGCTGCTGGTGGTGGGCGGAACCGAGGACCCTGTTACCAATCCCGAGATGGCGCGACGACTCCATGAAGAGGCGGCCAGCGAGCGGCGGAAACTGGTGCTGGTGGAAGGGGGTGCGCACAACGGTCTCTACGACGATCCTGAAGTCCAGTCCGCATACCGGGAACTGGTGGAGCACGTCGTTACTGCGGCCCCGCAGGCCGCGTCCACCAAGTAAATGGGGGCAGCACTACCTGCCGCGATCGGTGGGGGACGACGGAGGACTGTCTTCGGGGTCAGAGCGGCCCCACAGATTGTTCAGTCCACTGAGGGCCAGGATGCCCCCACCTACGGCTGTGCCAGCGATGGGAAGGGGAATGCCGACCACTACCCCGGCCAGCAGGCCCTTCAAGAGGGCCGCCGCGAACCCGTCACGGCCGAGGCGGCGCTGGAGCAGCCCCGTGCCGATCCCAGCCACCCCAAAGCCGACACCTGCTAATAGAGGGGTGGAGAGACCCAGCGTGACCGCGTTCTCGGCAAAGAAGAGCCAGTCCAGGCCCAGAATCAGAATTCCACTCGCGGGGTGCAAAACTGTGCCTGAGTCGTCCGAGAGGGCCATATGATGCTGAGCCGACGAAAGAAGGAATCGGCTCTACCCGCGTGTGATAGAGAGAGTTACAGGATGTACTGGCTCAGGTCGCGGCTCGACGCAATGGAGCTGAGGCGGTCGCGCACCATCTCGGCGTCGATGGTGATCTGCGATCCCGGCGGGATTTCCTCCGGCACGTCGAAGAGCAGGTCTTCCAGTAGGGTGGTGAGTACCGTGTGGAGGCGACGAGCCCCAATGTTCTCCACGTCCGCGTTAACCTCGGCGGCGATGCGGGCCAGTTCGCTCACGCCTTCTTTTTTGAACTCGATCTCGACGTCTTCTGACCGCAGCAGCGCCCGGTACTGTTTTACGAGCGCGTTCTTGGGCTTCGTGAGAATCTCGTAGAAGTCATCCTCATCGAGGTTGTTGAGCTCGACACGGATGGGAAATCGGCCCTGTAGTTCCGGAATGAGATCGCTGGGCTTTGAGGCGTGGAAGGCGCCGCTCGCGACGAAGAGAATGTGGTCGGTTTCCACCATCCCGTGTTTGGTGGTGACGGTGGACCCCTCCACGATGGGGAGCAGGTCCCTCTGCACACCCTGGCGCGAGACGCCTTGGCCGGACCCCTCGTCGCGGGTGCGGGTGCCAGCGGCCACCTTGTCGATCTCATCGACGAACACGATGCCCGCCTGCTGCACGCGCTCTAGGGCGTCTTCCTTGACTTGATCCTGGTCAATCAGCTTTTCGGCCTCCTCTTGGGTCAAAATCTCACGGGCCTCCTCCACCGTCACGCGCCGCTTCTTGCGCTGGCCGCCGCCGAGGTTGCCAAAGAGCTCTTCCAGGTTGACCCCCATTTCCTCCATGCCCATGGGGCCAAACATCTGCATCATGGACTGGGAGTCGGAGGTCACCTCGATCTCAATCTCGCGGTCGTCGAGGTCGCCCCGCTCTAGCTTATCGCGGAACTTCTTCCGAGTGCGTTGACGAAGGCTTTCCGAAGGGTCGTCCTCCACCTCGGGTTCGGTCTCCCCGGTTGGGTGCACGGCAAACCCGGGCTCGTCCCGGGCCCCATCGCCGGCGCGCGACTGATCTTCGTCCTCGGGGGGGATCAGAATGTCGAGAATGCGCTCCTCAGCCAGCTCCTGGGCACGCTCCTGGACTTCCTCTTTGTGCTCCTTCTCCACCATGTTCACCGCGATGTCGGTGAGGTCGCGGATCATGCTGTCCACGTCCCGGCCCACATAGCCGACCTCGGTGAACTTGGACGCCTCGACCTTGATGAAGGGGGCCCGAGCGAGGCGGGCCAGCCGACGGGCAATTTCGGTCTTGCCCACACCGGTGGGCCCAATCATGATGATGTTGTTCGGCATAATTTCGTCCCGCATTTCTTCGGGCGCGTTTTGGCGGCGCCAGCGGTTGCGGAGGGCAATGGCCACGTTTTTCTTGGCCTTGTCCTGCCCGATAATGTACTTGTCCAGTTCCTCGACAATCTGGCGAGGCGTGAGGTCTTCAACGTGCTGGGTGACGTCTGGCATGCGGGGTTGGAAGCAGGAAGAAACAGGTAGTGCGAAGGGACAGGGGAGACGAACGCTACGGACGCTCCTCGTCCGATTCGTCGTCGACTGTTCTCGAATCGTCGCCATTCTCGGTCGACACGGAGGCCGTCGCGGTAGGCGATTCCAGGGCCTCGTCCATCTCGTATTCGTCGTGGGCGTGAGACGCCTCCGAGGCGTCATCCCCGTGGTCGGTCGGGGCGTGGTCCGCTCTGAGTTCGTCGTGGACCGTCTGAACGTCGGGGTGGTCGTCGTTGACGATGAGGACTGTATAGTTGTACGGGTACCCATTGCGCTTTTCCAGGCGCGCCGCCCCGGCGGCTTCGAGGTCGCTCACAAGCGACTTGGGGTCTTGGTCGGGCCCCATCAAGTCCGAGAGCTTCCGGAGGAGAGGGGTGAGGTACACCTCGTCGTACTGGCCAAAGTGCTCTTCCGTGATTTTGATGGCGCGCCGCGCCGCGGGGGCATCCAACGATTGAAACTGTTGGGGCGGCGGGCTCTCGGGCGTCTGGGCCTGGGTGTACGCGGTTCCGCCCGTGGGCGCATTCGCCAGCAGGTCTTCGCGGGACGCCTGGCTGAGTAGGTTGCGCGCGTCGAGGTACTTGCTATCCTCGGCGACGGTCGGGGTGTCGGCGGTCTGGGGGGGGTTAACGGCGGCGACGAGGGGACGGCGTCCCTGCTCCCGAATCCACCGCACGAGCGGCAGGTAGGGGCGGTTGCCAGTCACGATGACGAGGGTCTGTACGTCGGGCCGCTGTGTGAGGAAGTTTGTCAGTTCAATGGTGAGTTGGACTTCCGCCGTATTGTCCTGGAGGGCCGAGGGGACGTGCACCGGCTGGATGCCGCGCCGATGTAGGGCCGAGGGCACCTCCGTGGCCTGGGCGTTGGGGAGCGCGTCGAACGTCCCGTAGGCGCGTCCGAAAATGGTCGGGGTGTCGTCGCCCTCCTGCAGGTAGCGGCGGACCTCCTCAAAAAGCTCTTCCGCGTAGTCGGTCGTGGAATGGTCGCGGTCGCTTTGGGATCGGAGGATGCTGTAGAGGTTATCGTAGTCGACAAACATCGCCGCCGTGCTCGATCGGGCGGCCTCGGGCGATTGCTCGTGACTCATGGCGAGTAACGTTGATCATTGAAAAATATTGGGGCGTCTTCCAGCGGACATCTAGGGGAAGACGTCGGGCAGCAATGGACACCTGGGACGTTGAGGAGGACGCCTTAGGCGGATTCCGCACCGATGTCAAGGATGGTTCGGTTATGATTCGTGTAGATGCAAATGTCGGCCGCGATGGACAACCCATTCTCGACAATCTCGCGGGCTGTCAGGTCTGTACCATTCTGCAGAAGCGCCCGGCTTGCGGCCAAGGCGAAAGAGCCACCGGACCCAATGGCGATGATGTCGTCGTCGGGCTCGATCACGTCGCCGGCTCCGCTTATGAGCAATAGCTCACGGGGCGAGGCCACGGCCAATAGGGCCTCCAGGCGCCGCAGATACTTGTCGGTGCGCCAATCCTTGGCGAGTTCGACCGCGGACCGGGCCACGTTGCCGCCGTATTCCTGAAGCTTCTCCTCGAAGCGCTCGAAGAGTGTAAAAGCATCGGCCGTGGACCCCGCAAATCCGGCCAGGATTTCGCCGTCGTACAGCGAGCGTACCTTCTCAGCCTTATGCTTCACCACCGTGTCGTTCATAGTGGCTTGGCCATCCGACCCAAGGGCAATCTGGCCGTTGTGGCGGACGCCGAGGACAGTCGTGGCGTGTGGAGACTCGGGGCTAGCGGTCATATACTCAGGTGGCAATGCGGGGGAGACCAGGACATGTCCTCGGGGACGAGGACAATCAGTCATGTGTCTCCATATCTACGATCCCTTCGTTTCGGCGGTTCGAGCAGTCGGCGTCTGCAGGGCTTGTGGGGCGGTTTTCGCCAAACTTTAGCCGTAATCGGGGGGAGAGCTGATGGGCCTGTACAACTGTGTCCACAGTAACGTGGCTGCAGGCCCGGATCTGGGGACCCTGTGTTGTGGACTGGTTCCACAGAATTGTCCAGAGCACAGACGCAACTCCGCTAGTCGTCCGACGTCGGTTGGCTCGTCGGGAGTTCAGGACGCGGGGTGCGCAGGATGACGACGGCGTGGCTTATTGCATAGAGTTGTACAGCGGGACGGAGAAAGATGCGGAGCTCATTACGCCCCGGCGGCGCGGTGACCGTGTCGACAGTGCCAATTCGACGGCCGGGAGGGAAGATGTCACTGTGTCCACTCGTGACCACCGTCTGACCGGCTTCGACCGGCTCGGTTTGCACGATGTGGTCGAGCCGGAGCCGGTCCAGGCGTTCGCCGTCCCATCGCACAATGCCCTCGGCGCGGAGCGGGAGCACGGTACCCGGCACTCGAAAGTCCGTATTGAGAAACGGCATGACCCGGGCGTAGTGCTCGGTGGCAAGCACCACGGTGCCCACGATCCCACGCTCGTGGACGACCGGCATTCCCTCGCGCACCCCGTCGGCCCGGCCCACGTCGAGGGTCAACGAGTTGTTCTTCCGGAAGATGTCTTTGGTGACGATGCGAGCGGCCCGCAGCGGCCCGTCGGTGGAGTCGGCGAGGTCCAGCAGTCGTCGTAGTTCTTTGTTGCGCTGGCGGACGGCGCGGGTTCGGGCCACCTGGCTCGACAATCGGATGTTTTCGCGCTGTAGCTCTTCGTTTCGCTCCAGCACCCGGAGGTAGCGGCCCATCCAGGCAAAGGTGCTCTCGACCTGGGCGGTCCATCCCATGGTGTGGGCCCGCAGGGTTCGGAGTAGGGGCTGATTTTGTGTCACCAGGACGGCCGTGGCCACCAACAGAAGCGCGCTCAGCACAAGCCAGTCGCTGGGGCGGTTTGGGGACGCCATCGGCACGGAGGGGCGTCAGTGCGAAAAGGGCCGACCGGGGCGCGCTCGTAAAAAACGCCACGAGGAAAGCGAAGGCGTCACGTGAGAACGCGCTCGTAGTCTTCCAGATTTTCGAGAACCTCCCCCGTACCCCGGACAACGGCTTTGAGGGGATCCTCGGCCACATACACAGGCAGTTCCACCCGGTCCCGGAGCATCTGATCGATGCCCTGCAGGAGCGCGCCGCCGCCGGTCATCATGATACCGCGTTCCAGCACGTCCGCGCCCAGTTCGGGGGGGGTACGTTCGAGTGTGCGGAGGACGGCGGCGCTAATCTGTTCGAGATTGTCGTGCAGGGCCTCCCGAACGTTGACGGACGAGATGGTGCGCACCTTCGGAATGCCACTCACCAGGTCCCGTCCTTTCACCGAGAGCTCCATCTCGGTGTCCAGCTCGATGGCGCTGCCCACCTCGCACTTGATGCGTTCGGCGGTGCGCGACCCGATGAGCAAGTTGTGATTGCGCTTGAAGTACTGCACGATGGCCTTGTCCAGTTCCGAGCCGCCCACGCGAAGCGATTCGTCGAGCACGATGCCGGAGAGGGCAATGACAGCGATTTCGGTGGTGCCGCCGCCAATGTCCACTACCATGTTGCCCACGGCCTCCTGAATGTCGAGCCCGATGCCGATGGCCGCCGCCATGGGCTCGGAGACGAGGTTGACCTTGCGGGCGCCGGCGTGCTCCGCGGAATCGCGCACGGCGCGCTTCTCAACCTCTGTGATGCCGCTGGGCACGCACACGACCATGCTTCGAATGGAGGTCAGCCAGTTGCTCTTGACCTTTCGAAGCAGCCCCTGGATCATCTCCTCGGCCACCTTAAAGTCGGCAATGACGCCGTCCCGGAGGGGCCAAATGGTTTCGATATCCTGATGGGTGCGCTCGTGCATCTGGAGCGCTTCGTAGCCGATTTCCCGCACCTCGTTGGTGTCGGAGTCGACCACGACGATGCTAGGTTCATTGAGGACAATGCCCTCGCCGCGGATGTACACGAGCGTGTTGGCCGTGCCAAGGTCGATGGCGACGTCCTGCGAGAAGTTGAAAAACATTAATCTTGCTGTGGGGGATGGGGCCGAGTGGGGGCGGAAACGGAGGTGGGGTGCCCCGGGAAGCCGGGCCCAGAGGGCCGCCGGGGCGGGCGCTAATGCCGAAAGTGGCGCTGTCCGGTGAGGATCATCGCCATGTCATGGGCGTCGGCGGCCTCGATCACTTCGTCGTCTCGGATAGACCCGCCGGGCTGAATCGCAGCGCGGGCGCCTTCGCTTGCAGCGGCCTCTAGGCCGTCGGCAAATGGGAAAAATGCGTCGGACGCTACCACGGAGCCGGTGAGGTCAAGTTCCGACTTCTGGGCCTTGAACACCGCTAGTTCGGACGCGTCGATCCGGCTCATCTGACCGGCGCCGATGCCGAGCGTGGTCTGGTCGCGGGCGTACACAATGGCGTTGCTTTTCACATGCTTCGCCACCCGCCACGCGAAGTCCAGGTCGGCGTGCTCCGCTTCGGTGGGTCCCCGAGATGTCGGCACTTTCCATGCCGTACGGGCCTGCGCGGCAGGAGGGAGGACGGAATCGCGCGTCTGGGCGAGCAGCCCGCCGAGTACCGACCGCACGTCGAGGCGTTCGGTTTCCCGGGCAGCGGCCTTATGACGGATTACGCGGCGGCGGTCCCGTTCCGACAACAACTCGAGGACCCCGGACTCGAATGCAGGGGCGATGATGATCTCGGTGAAGATCTCGTCGATGGCCTCGGCGGTAGTCCGGTCAAGGGCCTGATTCACGACGACAATGCCCCCATAGGGCGATTGCGTATCAGTGGCGAAGGCCTGCTGCCACGCAGCCTCCAGGGAATTGGCGGTGGCCACGCCGCAGGGATTGGTGTGCTTGAGAATGGCACAGGTGGGCCCGGCCTCGCGAAACTCATCGATGAGGGCGAGGGCGCTGCTGGTGTCCAAAAGGTTGTTGAACGAGAGGGCCTGGCCGTGGAGCTTGTCGAAGAACCGTTCGGGCCTGCCGTACAGGGCGCCGTCCTGGTGCGGGTTCTCGCCGTATCGGAGCGACGTGGCGCGCGGCTCCGAAATATTGATCGGATCAGGCAGGACGTCGTCGGTGTCCTCCACATCGGCCTCGTCTGTGCGGGAAAAGTACCCGTGAATCTGGCGGTCGTACGCTGCGGTGTGCGCGAAAGCGTCTTCAGCGAGGGCGCGGCGCGTAGGGGCAGTGAGGCGGCCCTCATTCTGCTCTAGTTCATCGGCCACTGGCGTGTACTGTGCGGGAGCTGTAACGGCCCCCACGTCGGCGTGGTTTTTAGCGGCGGCGCGGAGCATTGTGGGGCCGCCGATGTCGATGTACTCCACGACGGTTTTGGGGGCGGCATCGACCGCCTGGGCCGCCTCGGAAAAGGGATAGAGGTTGCAGACAACCAAATCGATAGGGGCGTAGCCGTGCTCGTCGAGCGCCGCCATGTCGGCGTCGTTGTCGCGGCGCGCCAGTAGTCCGGCGTGAATGGCCGGGTGAAGCGTCTTGACGCGCCCATCCAGTACTTCGGGCACGCCCGTAACGTCAGCCACGTCCGTCACCGACAGGCCCGCCTCGCGGAGCGTGGCCGCCGTGCCGCCTGTAGAGATCAGTTCAATGTCGAGGGCCCGGAGGCGACGAGCCAAATCGACGATGCCGGCCTTGTCGTAGACCGAGAGGAGCGCGCGACGAATGGGAACGGCGGCGTCGGAGGGCATGTGGGTGAGGGCTGTAGTGCTATTCAGTGTCGGGGGGAGTGCGACGGGGGTGTTGAGGATCGTCGATCCAGACGGTGCGGCCGTCGCGCCGCACGCGATCCTGGGCAAACAGGCGCAAGGCCTCAGGGTAGATCCGGTGCTCGACGGGCCGAACGCGGTCGGCTATGTCCTGCGGTGTGTCGTCGGCGTAAACGGGCACCGGCTCCTGCAGTACGATGGGACCGTGGTCGTACTCCTCGTCTACCAGATGGACAGTGGCGCCGGTCCAGTGGACGCCATAATCCAGTACGGCGCGGTGGACGTGCATTCCGTACATGCCCTGGCCGCCGAAGGCAGGAAGGAGGGCTGGATGGAGGTTGGTCATGCGGCCCCGGTAGGCATTGACCACGTTCGCTGGAATTTTGAGCATGTAACCCGCCAGCACGACAAACTCCACCTCGTACTCGGCAAGCGTGTCGAGCATCGCACGGCCGAAGGGGTGAGGCGCATCGTAGGCGGTGGGGGGGATAACGCTCGTTGGAACGCTATCGCGGTCGGCCCGCTCCAGCACGCCGGCTCCTGGGGTGTCGCTCACGCAACACACGACCTCGGCCGGGAGGTCGCCCGTCTCGGTTGCGTCCAGGATCGCCTGGAAGGTGGTGCCTCGTCCCGAGGCAAACACGGCGAGTCGCATCAGGCGACGGAGGGATTAGGGTGAGGGGCGAGGGCAGCGCCCGAAGAGAATGCCCAAGATGGGAGAGAGGGGAAGCAAATGCCAGCGCTGGGCCGGCAAATTTGCTGTGAGAACGGGCCGTGCGGCTACGCCCCGACTCCCACCTGCCGGAGAAAGGTGTGGGGGGCAGGCAGGCGGTCGTGCAGAACGTCCGGCTGCTGATCCGAAAGGGCAGCCCGCTCGTATCCGCCCGTACAAACTGCGATGGCCCGGGCGCCAGCGGCCCGGGCGCACGTGATGTCGTGGGGCGTGTCGCCAATCACTACGGCCTGCTGCTCCGGTTGGAAGTCGTGCCCGGCATGGGCGGCGGCCCGGCGCGAGGCGATGTGGGGCAACTGGTTGCGGTCGGCGTGGTCACTTCCGAAGGCGCCTATGGGAAAGTACTCGTCGAGGTCATGCACGCCAAGTTTTTCGTAGGCAATCGCTTCCACGTTTCCCGTGACCAGAGCGAGCTGGATGTCTGCGTGGTCGTGCAGTTGCTCCAACAAGGGGCGCACGCCGGGTAGCACCTCCACGTCTTCGGGGGTGAGTACCCCCGTCATAGCGTCGACGTACGCGTCGAGGGCTGCGCTCACCTCGGACTCGCCCGCGGGCAGGCCGTTTTCTTCCAGAATGGAAGCGAGAATGTTGGGGTCGGTGCGCCCCGAAAAAGAGACCCCGTCGGTCGTGATGGGATGATCGAGCAGAGAGGAGAGGGCGTGCTTGATGGTGTCGCGCCCCGCGCCATTCACGCGGACGAGCGTACCATCAATGTCGAAAAGAAGAAGCGTCATGACGCGGAAAGGGAGAGGGAATGGCAAATGGACCATGGAGGAAACGTCCGTGCCCCCTACCTGATCCCCTTCAGGCCGGGCAGGAAGAATTCAGCAACACTGCGCGAATAGGGGGGCAGAGGGCGACGGAGGCGAACCTCGTCGCGGCGCCTGACATTAAACGAATCGGCGTTCAGAGACGACCTCTCCGTCGGTTCTTGAACCCGCCTGTTTACGCGTATCTCTTCGTTTAGTCCCCGTCCCTGCATGGTCGATTCCACCGATACGGCCTCGCCCGATCGATCGCTCTACCTGATCGACGCGATGTCGCTGGCCTACCGGGCCCACTACATTTTCATCAGCCGTCCGCTCATCAATTCAAAGGGGCAGAATACCTCCGCCGCCTACGGCTTCACGAACTCCCTGTTGAAGCTCATCGAGGACCAGTCCATCGAGCACGCCGCGGTGGTGTTTGACGAGGGGGAGGAGGACACCTTCCGCAAGGAAATCTACGAGGACTACAAGGCCCACCGTGATCCACCGCCCGACGAACTGCTGGAGAACATTCCGTTTATCAAGGAGATTGTGCAGGCCCTCGACATTCCGGTGCTGGAGATGCCGGGCGTGGAGGCTGACGACGTGATTGGGACTCTTGCCAAGCAGGCCGAGGACGACGGGGCGGAGGTCGTAATTGTCTCCCCCGACAAGGACTTTAAGCAACTCCTCAGCGACAAGGTCTCCATTTACAAGCCAGCAAAGGGCGATCAGGACTTTGAGATTCAAACGGGAGAGACCTTTCGGGAAGAGCATCAGCTCGACCCGGTGCAGTTTATCGACATGCTGGCCCTGATGGGCGACGACAGCGACAATATTCCGGGGGTGTACGGCATCGGGCCCAAGACGGCCCAAAAGCTGCTCCGCGAGTACCATTCCGTCGAGAACTTGATTGACCACGCCGACGAGCTGAGTGGCAAGCGGGCACGGGAAGGGATGCAGGAGCACGCCGACGACGCCCGTCTCAGCAAGCGGCTGGTGCGTATTCGCACGGATCTCGACGTAGGGATGGAGTGGCAGGAGCTGCGCCGCCAGGCCCCCGATGAGGAGAAGCTCACCCGTCTCTTCCGTGAACTAGAGTTCGAATCGCTCGCCGACCGCCTCGATCTAGACAGGGGGGAGGAGACCGAGGAGGAACCGACAGAGGACCCGGATCTCGCGTTTGACTTCGGGCCTTACGAGAAGGTAAAAGAGCTGGACCCGGACGCGGTGGACTATCAGGTGGTCGAGACCCACGAGGAGCTAGAGTCGTTTGTGGATCGGCTTGGGGAGCACGACCGGTACGCCTTCGATACGGAGGCCACCTCGAAGGAGCCGATGTTCGCGGACCTCGTCGGCTTCTCGTTTAGCTGGGCGGCGGAGACGGCCACTTACGTGCCCACTCCGCTCCCCGACGGCACGCCCACCGATGCGGTGCTCGACGTGCTGCGGCCGGTGCTGGAGCGCGACACTGAGAAGGTGGGCCACAACCTGAAGTACGACCTCCTCCTGCTCAAGCAACACGGCCTGGAGGTGGGCGGCCCGCTCGTCGATACGATGGTGGCCCACTACCTAGTGGCCCCCGAGGAGAATCACAATCTCGACGACGTGTCTCGCTCGGTCCTCAACTACAAGATGGTGCCCATCGACGACCTGATTGGGGACGACACCGACCGGGATTCGATGCGCGACGTGGACGTGGCAGAGGCTGCGCCCTATGCCTGTGAGGACGCCGACATCGCGCTTCGCCTCGCCGACGAACTGGAAGGCCGTCTGGAGGAGGGCAATGTGCTGGACATCGCCCGCGACATCGAATTTCCGCTCATCCACGTCCTAGCGGCGATGGAGCACACCGGCATCGCGCTCGATACGGACGTGCTCGACGAGATTTCCGAGGGGCTCGAAGAGCGACTGGAAGAGATCGAAACCGAGATCTTCGACCTGGCCGGTGAGGAGTTCAACATCAACTCGCCCCAGCAGCTTGGCGAGATCCTGTTCGAGAAGCTCGACCTTCCGGTCATCTCGAAGACCCCAACCGGGAATCCCTCCACGAAAGAGAGTGTCCTCCAGGAGCTTTCTACCGACCACGACATCCCGGGACTCGTGCTCGACTGGCGCTCTACCTACAAACTCAAAAGCACATACCTCGACAGCTTGGGCGAGTTGGTGAATCCCGAGACGGGCCGCCTCCACACCAGTTTTAACCAGACGCGGACTTCGACGGGACGGCTCTCGTCGAGCGATCCGAACCTGCAGAACATCCCGATCCGCACCGAGCTGGGCCGCCAGATCCGACGCGCGTTCGTGCCACGCGAAGGGTGGCAATTGCTCGCGGCCGATTACGCACAGATCGAGCTTCGCATCCTGGCGTCCATGAGCGGGGACGAGGCCATGCAGGAGACCTTCCGGGCGGGCGGCGACATTCACACCGACGCGGCTTCGCGGGTGTACGGCATCGATCCCGCCGAAGTGACGCCCGACCAGCGCAGTAAGGCGAAAGAGGTAAACTACGGCATTCCGTACGGCATCTCCCCGTGGGGACTCGCTCAGCGCATGCGCATGCCGGTCGACGAGGCGCAGGACATCATCAAGCAGTACCGCAAGTCCTACCCCGGTGTCTCCCGCTTCCTAAACGACCTGGTGGAGAAGGCCCAGGAAAACGGATACGCCGAGACGCTGCTCGGCCGTCGCCGCTACCTACCGGACATCGACAGTTCCAATAGCAACCGCCGCAGTGCCGCCGAGCGTGTAGCAGTAAACATGCCCATCCAGGGCACCCAGGCGGACATGATCAAGATTGCGATGAACCGTATCCACGAGCGGCTCGCTAGGGAAGACTGGGCGACGCGGATGCTCCTGCAGGTGCACGACGAGTTGGTTTTTGAGGCCCCGCCCTCGGAACTCGATTCGGTGCAGGCCCTCATCGACGCGGAGATGCGCGAGGCCTTGCCGCTCGATGACGTGCCCGTGGTCGTGGACATGGACGTGGGCGACAACTGGCTCGAAGCCCATTGAGAGTGATGTGCTAAGAGCGAGTCGTGAACTGAAAGCCTCGATATGACCACGCTTCACGCAGCACCCTCGCCAATCATCGGCCTCTCCTTTCCGAACGTACGATTTTCGTATGGCCACACCGACCACCGCCCCGCCCCGCGACATCCCCGCGGCTTTCGAGTATCAGGAATCGTCCGACGGCATCGAATGCTACCGGCTCACCGAGAATGATCTCCGCGTGCTCCTGCTGCCGCAGGACGGCGCGCCGGTGGTCACGAGCATGGTGACCTACCACGTGGGCAGCCGAAACGAGCACACGGGCCACACCGGTGCCACCCACATGCTGGAGCATCTCATGTTTAAGGGGACCGAGCGGTATCACAAGCGCACCGGTACCTCCATCTTCGAGACGCTGCAGCGCGTGGGGGCGAAGGTGAACGCGTCGACTTGGCTCGACCGTACGAACTACTATGAGATGCTCCCCACCGAGCACCTCCCCCTTGCCCTCGACATCGAGGCGGACCGGATGCGAGGTGCCCTCATCGATCCGGCTGACGTGGAGGACGAGCGTACGGTCATTCTGAATGAGCGCGATCGGAACCAGAACGACCCGGTGTCCCGGCTCTTCGACGAGGTCTGGGCGGCGGCCTTTACGGCGCATCCGTACCACCACCCCACCATCGGGTGGAAAAGCGACATTGAGTCCATGACGCCCGGCGACCTGCGCGAGTACTACGACACGTTCTACTGGCCCAACAACGCGACGCTCTCCCTCGTGGGGGAGTTCGACCGTGGAGCGGTGCTCCACAACGTGGCCGAGCACTTCGGAGTCCTCGACACCGCCCCAAATAAAATTCCGCAGGTGACAACGGAGGAGCCCGAGCAAACCGGGCTGCGGCGGGTGACGGTGCGGCAGGAAGGACAACTGGGGGCGGTGCTCATGGGCTTCAAGTCGCCCCCGGCGCTGGAGGCGGACTCTGACGCCCTCGACGTGCTGGCGCGGATTCTGGCGTCGGGAAAGGGGAGCCGCCTCTACCGCCGATGCACCGATCAGGGCCTCACAAGCGACGTGTTCGGAATCAACTTCCGTCTTCGGGACCCTGGGCTCTTCTCCGTCTTTGCGTACCTCGCGCCCGAGCAGGACCACCAGACCGTTGAAGACGCCCTCTGGGAGACCATCGAGGACGTGCAGGAGAACGGGGTCTCGCAGGAAGAGCTCGATCGCGCCCGCAGTCAGCTCCGCGCCCAAATTGCGTTCGACCGTGACGGGCCCATGCGCGTCGCCTCGCAACTCAACGAGGCCCTCGCGGCGGGCGACTGGAAGCTGTACACCCAGTACCTCGACCGCCTTAACGACATCACCATTGAGGACGTGCAGCGCGTGGCACAGCTGTACCTGAACGACGAGGCCTGCACCATCGGCCGCTACGTGCCTACGTCCTAAGCTCTGCTGGCTGTTTCCGTCTCTTTTCCCACCCCTCCACCATGGCCCCTTCCCCTTCCTCGGCGTCGAACACCGCCGCCACCCCCGACCTCGCCTCCCGCATTCAGGACCGCCCCGTCGGACCCGGGCGGCTCCTTACCCTCCGCACGTCCGTCGACGAGGTCGTCTCGTTCCGCGGATCCTTCGTGGCAAATCCTGATCCCGCCGCGGGGGATGGCCTGCGGCAGAAGCTCACGGTGTCGCTGCTTGATAAGGGGACCGAACAGCGTGACCGGTTTGCCCTTGCCCGCGTGCTCGAAGATTGTGGGGCCACGCTCAATCTGTCGAGCGACGGCCTCTTCGTGGAAATGTCGGGACAGGCCCTAATCGACGATCTGCCGCGGGTGATGGACGTGGCGGCGGAAATGCTCCGTACGCCGGCCTTCGATCCAGAGGAGTTTGCCAAGGCCCGCGCGCAGGTAGCCGCCGACATTCAGCGACGAATGGAAAAAACCGCGGCCCAGGCCGCCGCGGTCCTTTCGCAGCGTCTATTCTCGGAGGGGCATCCCAATCACAGTCCCGCGCCGCAGACCCTGCTGGAGCGGTTGCAGGGCCTCACGGTCGAAGACGTGCGCCAGTACCACGACCGTCATTTTGGGGCCACGGAGTGGCGGCTCGCCATGGTGGGCGACCTGGAGCACGACGCTGTGGCCTCGGTCGTGGGGGAGGCCTTCGGGGGCTGGGTATCGCACGAGGCCCCAGCGGTCTACGAGATGGAGGCCGCGCCCGAAGAGGTTGGCCGCAGCGTGGTTCCCATGCCCGAGAAGTCCAACGTGGACGTCCGCCTCGGACACGCGCTGCCTCTCCGTCGAGACCACGACGACTATCCGGCGCTCTACGTCGGGAACTACATCCTCGGCGGCAATTTCGCGGCCCGCCTCATGTCCACGGTGCGCGACGAGCAGGGGCTCACCTACAGCATCCGGTCGAGCCTCTCCGGCGTGACCACCCAATACGCCGGCTCATGGCAGACGAGCGTCACCCTGAGTCACGACACGCTCGATGAGGGCATCGCGGCGACCCGAGACGTGATCCGCGCGTTCGTATCGGAGGGGGCCACTGCCGACGAGCTCGAGGACAAGAAGACCACCATCACCGGATCGTACACGGTGGGGCTCGCCACCACCAAGCGCCTCGCCCAGTCCATCCTCACCAATGCCGAGCGGGGGTTCGACGTCTCGTACCTGGACCGCTTCCCGGAAGAAATTGAGGCACTGACGCTGGAGGAGGTCAATGCTGCGGTGCAGCGCTACTTCGATCCCGAGGCCCTCCAAGAAGCCCTTGCGGGGACGCGTCCGGAGACGATCGAGGCGTGATCGGTCGCCTACGCGTCGTCGACTTCGTCCCGAATAATTGACAGCCGCTCCTCCGGCGAGAGCGGGGGTTCTTTCGGCATGATGAACGCAAGGGCGAAGTAGCCGAGCACGAACGGTCCGCCCGAGCCGATCACGCCCACGACAAATGCGATGCGGACGAGGGTGGGGTCGAGGTTGAGGTACTCCGCAATGCCCCCGCATACGCCCAGGAGTTTTTTGTCCGTCCGCGACCGCATGAGCTTCTTCTTGTCGGACTTTTCCGGTGCTTCCACCACCTTGGTCTCTCCGGTTTCCGCCTCCACCGCCTTCTTTTTGGTTCCTGACTCTTCACTGTCCCCGGACGACCGCCACGTGAGGAGGCCGAAACCAAGCAGGATCACCCCAATACCCACCAGCCAAGGCAGTACGAGGTCGGAGAGCACGAAACCAGTCCACACCCCGAGTTCACTCAGCAGATAGATGGTGCCGGCCAGGATGAGCGTGAGGCCCGTAACGGTGGGCAGGTTGAAGAGACTGGACGACTCCGCGTCGTCGTCGAAGTAGAGTGCGTCCAGTTCCTCCTCAGAAACGTCGTCGAGGTTCAGGGTGGTCTCTCCCACCTCGAACGGGGACGGTTGCTCGAAGGAGTCGGTGGACTCCTCCGTGGACGGACGAGACCGGGAGCGCTGGCGGCTGGACATGGCAGCAGGGCAGGTTGTTGGGAAGAGCCGTGCGGGCAGGTGGGAGAGTAAACGTCAGATGTCGATCACGGTTTGTTCGGTTACGAGGGTTGTCATGGGCACGTCGTGGGAGGCCTTGGGCAACGTCGGTACCACACAGGCCTCGTATACCAGTGCGATACGGGGACATGACACGTCTCGCAAAAACGCGTCGTAGTACCCAGAACCATGGCCTAGGCGCTGGCCCTTTTGGTCTGCCCCCAAGGTTGGCACGAGCACCACGTCGAGAGCGGCGACGGTGACCGGGGTCGTCGACACCGGCTCGTAGATGCCCCAGCGATTGGGGACAAGGGCGTCGGGACCCGTGTAGCGACGATGCTCCATCGTCGGTGTGTCGGGGGCAAAGCTAGTCACCACGGGCAGCACCACGTCGATTCCTTTGGCGCAGAGGGTGCCGATGAGGGGGCGCGTATCAATCTCCCTCTGGACGGGGAGGGGCCAGTAGACGTGGACCACCTGGGCCTGCGTCACGGCAGGCAGCCCCAGGGCGCGCTGGCCAATCAAGCTGCTGCGCGCCGCGTACGCCCTGGTTCCCAAAGATCGGCGGTATGTGCGAAACTTCGCGCGCCACGTCTCCTTGGACGTGGACGCTGTTGAAGAGCCCATCAGCGGCAACAAGGCGGCCTGAGTACAAGGGGCATCGGTTCAGTATCGTAACGAAAGAAACTTGCGGTTCGATCCCACGCCCACGGGGTCCATAGCGATTTCGGCCCCGACACTGTTACAAGTCTCTTTGAGCCGGGGCCTCCAGCCGCAGCGAATTATGGATGAACACCCTTTCGGGAACGGATCGAAGGATGGCCGTCGATGCGTATAGGAATCGGTTCATCCGCTGTCTTGAATACAGTGGTATTCTGTCCCTTCCGCCGTTCCCGCGGCACGGAAGGTCCTTATGGCCGAGATTGATGCGACGAGCCGACCCCATCGCCCATGTTTGAAAGCCTGTCCGAAAAGCTCGAAAGCGCCCTGCAGTCCGTCACAGGACAGGGCCGCATCGATGAGGTGAACGTGGCCGAGACGATGCGAGAGATCCGACGTGCGCTCCTGAATGCGGACGTGAATTACCAGGTGGCGAAGGAGTTCACGGCCAACGTGAAGGACGCCGCCACGGGAGAAGACGTCCTTACGTCCGTGACGCCTGGGCAGCAGCTTACGAAAATCATGCACGATGAGCTCACCCGAGTGCTGGGGGGCGAGCACAAGGAGATTGAGATGGCCGAGACCCCGCCCACGGTCATCCTCATCGCTGGCCTGCAAGGCTCCGGGAAGACTACCTTTAGCGCCAAGCTTGCGCGCCACTTTCGGAAGGAGGGCCACGCGCCGCTCCTCGCCGCATCGGACGTGTACCGTCCCGCGGCGGTGGACCAACTGAAGACGCTGGCCGATCAGGTGAACGTGCCCGTCTACTCAATCGAAGAGGACGGCGAAATTGTTGAGGACGCCGTGCGGGTGGCCGAAGAGGCGGTGGAAGAGGCCCGACGAACCGCCCGCGACGTGGTTATTATCGACACCGCGGGCCGCATGCATATCGACGAGGCGATGATGCAAGAGGTGGCCGACATCAAGGCCACGGTAGAGCCGAACGAGACCCTGTTCATCGTCGACAGCATGACGGGGCAGGACGCCGTCAATACGGCCAAGGAGTTCAACGAGCGCATCGACTACAACGGTGTGGTGCTCACTAAGCTCGACGGCGACACGCGCGGTGGCGCGGCGCTCTCGATCCGCACCGTGGTCGATAAGCCCATCAAGTTTGCCTCGACGGGTGAGAAGCTCGATGCCCTCACGCCGTTTTATCCGGACCGCATGGCCCAGCGCATTCTGGGCATGGGCGACGTGGTGTCCTTCGTAGAGCGGGCCCAGGAGCAGTACGACGAGAAGGAGGCCGAGCGCCTCCAAGAAAAGATCCGGTCTGAAGAGTTTGACCTCCAGGACTTTTACGACCAGCTCCAGCGCATTCAGAAGATGGGCTCCATTAAGGAGTTGCTGGGTATGATTCCGGGGGTGGGGAACAAAATCAGCGATCTCGACATCGACGAGGAGGCGTTTACGCACATCGAGGCCATTATCCAGTCTATGACCCCGAAGGAGCGGGCCCACCCTGAAATTCTGAACGGCACCCGTCGCCGTCGGATTGCACGTGGCAGTGGAACAGAAGTCCGGGACGTGAACCAGCTCGTCAGCCAGTTTGAGGAGATGAAGGACATGATGAAGACGATGCAGAAGATGACCAGTCAGGGGCGTGGGGACGTCAGCATGTCCAACCTTATGAACAAGCTTACGGGAGACGGAGGGGGCCAGGGCCACAGTCCCCGCTAGATGCGGAGACGTGGCCCTCCCCGCCCGCTGCATTTCTTTCGTTACGAATTGGAACTGAACCCGACCGAACGACGACGTGTCTGTTAAGCTTCGACTGCGCCGCATTGGGCGCAAAAAGATTCCGGTCTTTTCGATTGTGGCCGCCGACCAGCGCAAAGCGCGGGACGGCCGTTACATCGAAGATCTAGGCCGCTATTATCCCCTTCGCGAACCCGCTGAGGTGCACCTCGACGAGGACCGAGCCCTGTACTGGCTCGAAAATGGGGCCCAGCCCAGCGATACGGTCCGCTCCATTCTTCGGCGCCGGGGCATTCTGCTCCACCATCACCTGAAAAAGAAGGGCGAGTCGCCGGGCGAGATTGAGGAGGCCGTCGAAGAGTTCCGTGAGCGCATGGCGCAGAAGGATGAGGATCTCAAGATGGCCGTGGGGACGCGGGGCAAGGATCCCCTGGAGCGGGAACGAGAGCGGGCCGAGGAAATCGACGAGGAGGCTCAGCTCCGAGCCCAGGCCACGCCCCTCTCGGTGGTCCAGGAGGAGGCGGAAGAGCAGCCGGACACGGACGATGCCGATGCGGACGACGCCGTGGCAGAAACGGACGACCCGGACGAGGCCGCGGCGCCGGACGATACAGATGCCCCGGAAGCGAATGGGGAGGAGCCCGAAGATACTGACGAGGACGAGCGTACCGACGAGTAGCTCTAAGCGGGACTCTGTCCCTCCGCAATGTCGACCCCAGAGGCCTCTCCGTCCGATTCCCAGGCGCGGCGTCCGGACTACGCGGACGTGCCCCCAACCGAACTCGTACAGGTTGGGTTTATCTTCCGACCCCATGGGATGAAGGGGGAGCTCAAAATTGATCCTGCGGCAACCGACGATCCGGCACGCTTCGAAGAGCTTCCAACGGTGTACGTGGGGGCACGGGCGCACCGGGTCCGCGAGCATGCCGTGTCCTCGGTTCGTTATCAGCAGACGAAGCGAGGGACCACGGTCATCTTGGGCTTGCAGGGCATCGACGACCGAGATGCCGCGGAGGCCGTGGCGAAGCGCAAGGTGTTTGCCACTGAAGAGGCGCTTGCCCTCGGCGACGAAGAGCTCTTCGCGCATGAACTCGTGGGTTGGACCGTCGTCGCTGAAGACGGCACTCCCCTCGGAACTGTGGCCAACCTGATGGAGATGCCAGCACAGGATATGTTTGTGGTGCGAGGGGCGGACGGGGGAGAGGCGATGATTCCGGCCGTCGACGACTTTATTCTTTCCTTCGACGAGGAGACTGAGCAAGTTGTCGTCCGTCCCATCGAGGGCCTGATGGGCGATTAAGAGGCTCTATCTTGAATGGCGAATGGGTTTTCACGCCGCCATGCCTGAGCGCATGCGAATTGACATAGTGACGGCGCTGCCCAAGCTGGTGGAGGCACCCCTGCGCCACAGCATCCTTCAGAGGGCTCAGGAGCGTGATGCGGTGACCCTGCAGGTTCATGACCTCCGGGACTTTGCCACCGACAAGCATCGCCAGATTGACGACCGTCCGTTCGGAGGGGGGGCGGGTATGGTGCTGAAGCCAGAGCCCCTATTCCGCGCCGTGGAGGCGATCCAGGACGCCGACGGAGAGGCCGATGAGGTGATATACCTGACGCCGGACGGGGAGCGACTGGATCAGTCCATGGCCAACCGCCTCTCGATGGAAGGGCACTTGATCCTTATTGCCGGTCACTATAAGGGCATTGACCAGCGGGTGCGCGACGCGCTCGTGACCCGAGAACTTTCAATTGGGGACGTCGTTCTGAGCGGCGGCGAACTGCCAGCCCTCGTGTTGGTTGACGCGGTGGTGCGGCTGATCCCGGGCGCCCTTGGTGACAGTTCCTCTGCCCTTACGGACTCCTTTCAAGATGGTCTGTTAGACGCCCCGGTGTATACGCGCCCCGCGGAATTTCGGGGACGGCGTGTGCCCGAGGTGCTCCGCTCCGGCAATCACCAGCGCATTGCGGCGTGGCGTGACGAAAAGCGACTGGAAAAGACCCGGGCGCGACGTCCCGACTTGCTGCCGGATGCGCCCGACGGTTCCGGGACGTCTTGATGTTGGAGGGAGTGTATGTTGGAGGGAGCGTCCAGGGAGGGCGCTGATTGAGTACTTCTGTTGTGAGCTGTTTTTCTTCACCGACGAAATTTTAGAGCCATGGCTAGTGATTTGATGGAAGTCGTCGAGGCCACCCAACTCCGCGACGACGTGCCGGATTTTGACGCCGGAGACACGGTCAACGTGCACCTCCGCGTGGTCGAGGGCGACAAAGAACGGATCCAGAAATTTGAAGGGGTGTGCCTTGCCCGTCGCGGCTCGGGCCCCAACGAGACGTTCACGGTCCGCAAGGAGTCGGAGGGGGTAGGTGTGGAGCGCATTTTCCCGGTCCACTCTCCCCGGGTTGCTAAGATTGAAGTGATGCGCCGCGGTGTAGTGAACCGGTCGAAGCTCTTCTACCTGCGCGACTTGTCCGGGAAGCAGGCGCGCATTCAAGAGCGCATCCGCGACGATGAGTAGGTGTCTCGGGACCGGTCTGTGAGGGGCGTGGGTGGCCCCTCGTGCTACGTTCAACTCCTGTACCTGTGTGTCGCCGATATGGACCTTGCGATCTGGGATTATCCCCCCGCCGAATTTTTGGTTTCTGGTTTTACTTCCGGGGCGGTCCAGAATCCGTTTCGGATTAAGCGGCACCGTCCTGAAGAATGTGCAGCCCTGCTCGTGGAGGACGAGGTCGACGTGGCGTTGATGCCTACGATGCTCGCCCTGCAGGCGAGCAATGCCCTCGACATCGTTCCGAGCGTAGGACTCGTGTCGTGGCGCTACCCGTACGCCCGACTGGTGTGGAGCGGCGGTCTGCACGATTTTCCAGAGACGATCGCCTACGATCGACGCGTGGCGCAGGAGCGCCTCGTCACCCGCATCATCTTGCACGAGCATTACCAGGTCGATCCCACGTTCGTCCCGTACGAGGGGCGCTCCCCCTCCGAACTGCTCGACACCGACGAGGATGCGGCCCTGATGGTGGGGCCCGACGTGCCGTTTCTTACCCCCGAGCCCTTTACAATCGACATTGGGCGCGAGTGGTACGAGCTGGCCAACTATCCGATGGTCTGGGGGCTCTACGCCGCCAAGCGCGACCGGGCCACCGATGAGATGATCGAGGCCCTGATCGCATCCGGCGAGGCGGCAGACGAAAACCGAGACGTCTGGGTGCAGGCCCAGGAGACCAGTGCGTCGCTAAATGAGTTCTACCGCGAGGACCTCCGGACGGGGCTCGACAAGCTGGCCATCGCCAGCCTGACTGAGTTCCGGAAGTATCTTTTCTACTACGACGTCACGGAGGACGTCCCGGACCTGCCGTTTGTGTACCTCGACGAGGATGAGGAGGATGAGGAGGAAGAGGAAGAAGGGTCGGGGCAGGACGCGTAATCCACGTGTGTGGTGCGATTACATCTCCTGAAGGAGGCCTCGCGTGTGCCGAACGGACTCCTTGAGGGGGCCTCTGTCTCGTGCGTGCCTACGATGCTCTGATTGTCGAACGAATCAGGTTCCACGGCCATGGCGGAAGGCGTTGAGATGATTGCCCGCAATAAAAAGGCCCGTCACGAGTACGATATCGAGGACACCCTCGAGGCCGGGCTCGTGCTGGAGGGGTCGGAGGTTAAGTCCGTACGGCAGGGGAAGGCGAGCCTCGACGGGGCGTACTGTCAAGTGGACAGGGAGGGTGAAATGAAAATCCACGGAATGTACGTCAAACCCTACGAAGAGGCGGGGCCGTTCGGTCACGAACCCCGGCGGACCCGAAAGCTGCTCCTCCACAACCGACAGATCCAGAAGTGGGGCCAAATGGCTGAGCGGGAGGGATACACAATCGTGCCGCTGGCCCTGTACTTTCGGGACGGTTGGGCGAAGCTCAAGATTGGCATCGCCAAGGGCCGTCAGCGGCACGACAAGCGTCAGGCCATCAAGGAACGGGAGATGGAGCGCCGTATGGAGCAGCAGCAAAGCGACTACAACTTTTAGCCGCGGCGTGGACACTCAGGTCCCCGCGGTCCCGATGCACCGTAATGTCTCACCACGAAGAATCAGTTACACATGGCATTTCCGCCGGTCGACGAGCAACTGACGGTCCTCCGCCGCGGGGTGGAAGAGATCGTGCCGGAAGACGAACTGGCCGAGAAACTCCAAAAGTCACGCGAGACCGAAACCCCGCTGGTCATAAAGCTTGGGTGTGACCCGAGCCGTCCCGACCTGCATCTCGGGCACACGGTGGTGTTGCGGAAGCTGCGGCAGTTTCAGGACCTTGGGCACCGGGCCCTCCTCATCGTGGGGGACTTTACAGGCATGATTGGCGACCCGTCTGGCCGGTCTCAGACCCGTCCGCAGCTTACCCTCGAAGAGACGCGGGAGCATGGCCAAACCTATTACGACCAGGCCACCCGCGTGCTGGACCCGGAGAAGACAGAGATCCGGTACAACTCCGAGTGGCTCGACGAGATGACCTTCAGTGACGTCATCGAGCTCGCCGCCCAACAGACTGTGGCACAAATGCTTGAGCGGGATGACTTCAAGCAAAGATACGAGGCCGGGCAGCCCATCAGCGTCCACGAATTTCTCTATCCACTGGCTCAGGCTCAGGACTCCGTCCACATCGGGGCCGACGTGGAGCTCGGCGGCACGGACCAACGCTTCAATCTGCTCCTAGCGCGACACCTGCAGGACGCGAAGGGTCAAGATCCACAGGTCTGCATGATGCTTCCGCTGTTGGAAGGGACTGATGGATCGGACAAAATGTCGAAGTCGCTCGACAATGCCATTGGCATTGCCGACGCGCCGGAGGACATGTACGGCAAGACCATGTCGGTCCCCGATGATCTCATTTACCGGTACGTGGAGCTCGTCACCGACATTCCGACGGAGCAGCTCCCCAAGATTAAGCAGTTTGCCGATGCCAACCCCCGCGACGCGAAAGCGCAGCTGGCACGACGCATCGTGACGATGTACCACGGCGAAGAGGCCGCCGACGCGGCCGAGGAGCACTTCCAGCAGACGGTGGTAGAGGGGGGCGTCCCGGACGAGATGCCGGAGTACGTCCCGGACGCCATGGAGGGCGAGGAGGTAGGGCTTCTCAATCTCATGCGCCACGCTGGCCTCACCGACTCCAACAGTGAGGGCCGACGCATGATTGAGCAGGGTGCCGTGACAATCGACGAAGAGAAGGTGACCGACACGGGGCGTTACATCGACGTCGCCGAGGAAGCCCCGTTCGTACTTCGCGTGGGCAAGCGTCGCTTTGTCCGCATTGTCTCGCCGACAAATGGGCAGCAGTGACCGACGGCCATGGGGGTTAGTTCACGACTACAACTTTTCGGGTGGTGGCGAACGTCTGTCCCACGAACCGAAGGAAGTACGTGCCGGAGGGGAGGGAGGTGGTGCGGACGCGGACCCGTTGTTCGAAGCCGGCCTGAACTTTCCTATCGCGCAGGAGCGTCCGTACTCGACGCCCCAGGACATCGTAGAGTGAAACGGTCAGCTTCTGAGTCTCGGTAAGGACAAACGCTGTTTCGGAGATGGGTGTTGAGACCCCGGTCGTCAGACCGCCCTCTTCGATCTTAATCTGCTTCGCCAACACGGCTTTCCGCTGAGGGGTGGCCTTCGGGGAGCGGTTGCCCGCCTGGTCCTCGGCGACGACTGCGAAGTAGTAGCTGCGTCCTGACCGCAGCCCGTCTGACGGACCGACGACTGCAGTCTCCTGGGTCCCAGCCGGGGACGGCAGGGGGGGAGCGTCAACCGGCGTCGCCTGAGTAAAGTCGGCCGCGGTTTCGATTCGGGTCGTGTCGTAGCGCAGATCGTATTTTTGTGCCGTGCCGGTGCGGTTGTCATCGCCCGGGGCAGTCCAGGCGAGCGTGACCTCGTTCGTGCCCGGCTCGACTGTGCGAACACGGAGGTCCCGAGCGGCCGCGGGGGCAGTGCGGTCAATCTCGCTCGATTGGGGCTGACCGTCGAGGGTGGCCGTGCCGGTGTTCAGCGGATCCAACACGTCGGCGAGCGTGGTGCCGTTATAGTCGCCCTGACGGAAGCCGGGGGCCACGCGGCCATACCAATCGGGCTCGTCGTTGTCGTCCGTGGCGCCGTCGAATTTACACCCGGCTCGCCCTCCGGACAGGACGCCGACAATCCGCTGCTCGGTGTTGAAGAGCGGGCCCCCCGAGGACCCTCCTTCGGTGGTCCCAGTTTCCCAGTTGCCAACCCGGAGATGCGTATCGCCGGACGTTGCGTACCCGGTGATCCGGGTCGAATCGCGGTCGAAACTGATGCGCTTACCGTCGCCGGACGGGTGGTGGATCGTCACGCCTTCCGCGGTCGCGTTGCCGGCCCGGCTCCATCCACTCAGGTAGAGATTGTAGCTCGTGGGAATTTGGTCGTCCACCTCGACCAGTGCCAGATCGGACTTGCCAGTGATCTGCCCTTCTTGGTGCCAGTTGCCGTAGCGAGCCCGTAGAACGGCGCCGGAAGAGGTTTGGTCGCCCGGATTGTCGTCGGTCTCCTGGCCGTTTTCGGGGCTCCCGAGGGCGCGACAGGTCTGGTTCTGATAGTTCCAGTAGAATACCATCGAGGCGGCCTGCTCGGGGGTCGACACGCAGTGCTCGGCCGTCAGGAAGTACGGCGTTTTGTCTTCCGCGGTGTTATTGACCAGCGCGCCGGAGCAGAAGAACGTGCTTCCGCTTGCTTCGAAGGTGTACCGCGCGACCGATCGTACTTGCTCGCGCCACGGATCGGCCTCTTCGCAGGCCACGTCGAGGTTACAACTGCCGGATTTGGGGGAGGGCCCGTTCGCGCGACCAGGGAGGGCCCGGTACCCGTGCACGACTTGGGCCACCGTGAGGCTCACTCCTGAGCGGCGCCCGGCGGGCACTTCGAGTTCGAGGATCACCTGCTCGCCCGGAACGAGGGGCGTCCAGTGCTCCCCTGCGGTCGCATCGGCCGCCGTATACGGGCCGTGGATGATTGTATCGCCCGGGCCGTGCAGGTACAAGGTGGCGCCGGGCGGCAGGTGGAACGGCGAGAAGCCGAGACTCAGGGATACCGCGTCCGTCGACTGGAGGCGAAGCCGCCAGAGCCAGCGGCCGGACGGCAATTGCTCCCACGTCCCGTGGCGCTCAGGGCTAAAGTCGGCATCGAGGGTTGTGCCGTAGCGATAGGGTCCGATGCGACCGGTCCGCTCGCGGTCCTCGGCCCGGAGCGCCGCCGTGTTTACGGCCGGAAGCGTCTGCTGTGCAACGGCCGCGGAGGACTGTACGGTGGCGTGCTGTTGCGAGGGGAGCGTGGGGCGCTGCTGGGCCTGCGAGGTGAGGGGGGCAAGCCCCACTACTCCTGCCCCCAAGAGCATCAAAAGAACAACGAGGCGAAACGGTCGCATGGCGCAGGGACGTACCAGTGAGCGAGGCGTGCTAGTCGTGGTCGCCGTGCGCCCGAACCCGCTCATCCATGGCGCTCACCTTCTCCGTGAGTTCGGCCTTATAGTCCAGCATTTTCGTGCGGAGGTCCGAGTCCGAGGTCCCAAGAATCTGAAGGGCGAGCAAGGCGGCGTTGTCGGCTGCGTTGATGGCCACCGATCCCACCGGCACACCGCCCGGCATTTGGACGATGGACAGGAGCGAGTCGACGCCACTCATGGTGCTAGTTTGGACAGGTACGCCGATGACGGGCAAGGGGGTGCTGGCCGCGATCATGCCAGGCAGATGAGCAGCCCCGCCGGCCCCGGCGATAATCACCTGCACGCCGCGCTCATGGGCCTGCTCGGCGTATTGCGTCATCACGCCGGGGGTGCGGTGGGCCGACAGGACGCGCATCTCGTAGTCGACGTCGAACTCATCGAGGACCTCCGCGGCCTCGTCCATAACGGGAAGATCCGAATCGCTGCCCATGGCAATGCCGATGGGTGGTGCTGAGGCAGACATAGGTTCAGGCGTGGTCGGGGAGTGTGGGTGGAAGAACAATGGGGCGGCGTAGTGGCCGGGGGCAGATTGGGGGACAGGGACTATAGCTCAATCGCACTTGCGGCCATCTCGGCGCGTTTCCGTACGTTAGCCCGGTCGTCGCCCAGGGCGGTCACGTGACCCATCTTGCGGCCCGGGCGTACGTCGGGCTTGCCGTAAATGTGCACGGAGGCGCCGTCCACGGCGAGGGCTCGCGGCAGACCAGTGGTGCGTGGTGGGGTTCCCTCGCGCCGCCCCAGGATGTTCACCATCACGGCCACGGGCTGTCGTAGCGACGGGGAGCCGAGGGGCCAGTCAAGAATGGCCCGCACGTGGTTCTCGAACTGCGAGGTGTGGCTCCCTTCGATGGAGTAGTGGCCAGTGTTGTGGGGGCGGGGGGCAAGTTCGTTTACGAGGAGCTCCCCATCGGGCATCTCAAAGAGCTCGACGGCGATGAGCCCGACGCCCTCGACCGCCTCCACGGCGTCCTGGGCGACCTGACGGGCTTTCGCCGCCACGTCCTCGTCGATGTCCGCCGGGACCTCCACCGCGTGGCAGCGATGAGCACGCTGTTCGGTGTAGGCCACGGGGTAGACCACTTGTTCTCCCCCGGGGCGGCGAGCCACCTGCACCGCCAATTCGCGGTTAAAGTCGGCAAAGTTTTCCACCAATAGCCCGTCCTCGGCGGCCAGATCAGGCCATGCTTCGCGCAGGCCCTCTGCGGACTGGACGGTGGCGTTCCCGTAGCCGTCATAGGCGCCCCGGCACTGCTTGAGAACCACCGGATACCCCACAGTTTCGGCGGCCTCCAGGGCTTCTTCGGTCGTGTTGCAACGGGCAAAGCGCGGCACTGGACACCCCGCATCGGACAAGTGCTGTTTCTGAACACCTTTGTCCTTGATTAGGGAGAGGGTCGTGGTCGAGGGCCAAAGGTCGGTCGCTTCGGGCAGTACTTCCGCGGCAGCCCCCGCCGGGGCCCACTCGCTTTCTACAGTGATGACGTCGCACGCGGACAGGAAAGGCCGCAGGATCTCTGGGTCGGTCCAATCACCAACTTGGGCCCCGGCGTAGGGGCGCATGGGGCCCGCGTCTTTTGGGGAAAGGAGCTTGGGGCGGACGCTCATGCGTACGGCCTCGGCGGCCATCATCTTGCCAAGCTGGCCGCCGCCGAGGATGCCAAGGGTTGGGAAGGAAGACTCCATGCGAAGGGCAGGTTGATAGAAGGGAGGAGCGTACCGGTGGGAACGGTGAAATTGCGGAGAGAGCGCTAGGCCTCTTCGGGATCGGGCTCCGATTCGTCTTCGCCGTGGAGCAAATCGTCGAGCTCCTGTTCATTCTCGACGAGCACATCACGTGCCTTCGTCCCATTGAAGGGGCCCACGATGCCCGCCTCTTCGAGCTGGTCGACAATGCGGGCGGCCCGCGTGTAGCCCACGGCCAGTTTGCGCTGCAGCAGCGAGACGGAGCCTTGCTGACGCCGCACGATGACGCGGGCGGCCTCTTCGAACTTGTCGTCGGTGTCTTCCACCCCCAGGGTTTCGTCGGGGCCGTGGCCAGCATCCTGGAGCGAGGGAAGTGTATACGCCGTCACGCCGGGCTGGTCGGCCACGTATTGAACGACCGTTTCGACTTCCTCCACGCTCACAAAGGGCCCTTGGAGCCGTTTCAGGTCGCTGCCACTGAGAAACAACATGTCGCCGTTCCCGACCAGATCCTCGGCGCCGCCCTGGTCCAAAATGGTGCGGGAGTCGACCTGTGATGCCACCTCGTACGCGATGCGCGAGGGGAAGTTGGCCTTGATGAGCCCGGTGATGACGTCCACCGAGGGGCGCTGGGTGGCCAGGACGAGATGAATGCCCACCGCACGTGCCATTTGGGCGAGCCGTGAAATGGGTCCTTCCACGTCGTCCCCGGCGGCCATCATCAAGTCGGCCAGTTCGTCGACCACGACCACCAGGTAGGGCATGTGGCGGTGGCCCTCCGTAGGATCGAGCTCTCCGGCCTTAAACTTCTCATTGTAGCCGTTGATGTTGCGCACGCTGGCGTCCGAGAGAAGGTCGTAGCGCATTTCCATCTCGCGCTCCACGCTCTTCAGGACGCCGGACGCCTCGTCCACGTCGGTAATCACGGTCTCGTCAATATCCTCGGGCACCGCCACGAACTGGGTTTCGAGCGGGGTGTACTGCTGGAGCTCAATCTTTTTGGGGTCGATGATTACGAACCGCAGGTTCGCTGGGTGGCAAGCGTAGATGAGGCCCGTAATGAGCGCATTCAGCCCCACCGACTTGCCGGATCCGGTGGCCCCTGCAATGAGCAGATGGGGCATAGTCGTGAGGTCCCCCAGGTGGACCTCGCCCTCAATCGATTTGCCGAGTGGGAGGGGCAGTTCCAGCTCCGTATCCTGAAACTTGGTGGTGCTAATGACGTCGCGGAGGCGCACCAGCTCGCGGTTGCGGTTCGGAATTTCGACCCCCACGGCGGACTTGCCCGGAATGGGGGCGATCATGCGCACGCCCGGTGCCGCCATGGCCATGGCCAAGTCGTCCTCAAGGGACTTGATGCGGCTCACCTTCACGCCGGGCGCGGGCGTCAGCTCGTACCGAGTCACCGTAGGGCCTACCACGGCGTTAATCTCCTCGATTTCGATGTTGTACATGTCAAGCTTGTCGAGGAGAATACGCTTGTTCTCCTCGAGTTCGTCCCGGTCGATCGTCGGGTCGGTGTCGGTCGATTCGTTGAGGAGGGTGAGGGAGGGCGGCGTGTACTCGACATCCTCGGGCGTTTCGGGCGACCGCTCCATCTCGTCGGTGGTCTCCTCTTCCACCTGCTCCTGAATGGTCATCGACACGTCGTCGGCTTCGTCCGACTGTGGCTCCGACTCTGCCGCTGAGGATTGCTCGTTCTGGGAAGGATTGGGCTTCGCGGAGTTGTCCGACGAAGGGGGCTCCGCCGACCCGGCAGGATCCTGGGAGGGCTCGGGCGACGAGCGCTCCGGTGTTGGCGTGGACGGCTGTCGATTATCCGGCGGCGTAGCGGAAGACGCATTAGGGGACTTAGGGGAGGGCGACGGGGAACCGGATTTTTGCTTCGAATGGGGGGCCTCCTGTTCGGGGGGACGGGATGTCTCGGAATCGGGGCGAAAGAGGTCGTTCCGCCGTACACGACTCTCGTCCTCGGGCGGCGCGGACGATGCTTCGGGGGGAGGGGGAGGAGACGAAGGAGAAGACCCCGACGAGGACGCGTTCGACGAAGAGGAGGCGGGCTCAGAGGAGCTTTCCGGAGAGATTGCGGTGGGCGACGAGGCAGTGGCTTCTGGGGCCACGTCCCGCGCATCCGTCCGGGGGGCGTCAGCGTGCGCACGGGCCCGGGCCCACTGGTCGCGGATGTAGGTTCCAGCGGCCGAGACGCCGCCAAGAATTGCCTGCACGGCGTCGATGACCCGGTCCACCGTACGCTGAATGTCGTGGTCGACCACGAGTAGCAGCATCACCGCCACGGCGAGGAGCAATAGGATGAAGGAGCCCACCTCCCCGAATACGTTTTGCAACCAGCCTGCCGTCCCGATGCCAACAGAGCCGGCCCAGGCCGTTAGCGACGTTCCGAGGGCATGGTCGAACCAGCCCAGCAGGCAGGACAGCACGAAGGCCGACAGGGCCGTGAGGAGAGAGGGGTAGAGAAGGCGCCGGAGGCCTTGGTGGCGAAAAATGGCGTATCCCCAGACCATGAGGAGGCTGCTCAGGAGCAGCACGCCGTAGCCCAAGAAGCTGGGGACAAAGAGGGCGGCGAGCTGGGCCCCAAGGAGGCCAAGCACGTTCTTCACCGGTACTTCGGTCTGTACCTCCTGGGGGGCCAGGAAGACATCTTGGACCGGAGTTGAGCGGAGCAGGGCCGTGTCCTCTGCGTGGTAGGAGAGGAAGGCGAGGGAAAGCAGCAGGGCCAGCACCATGAGCACGAGCCCAAGAATTTCCGCCTTCCGCTTCGGTGAGATCAGAAAGGCCGACCCCTCAGTTGATGTGTCGGAGCCCGATGCAGCCATGCGAGCAGGAAGCAGAGAGCAAAATCAGACGTGTAGCACGAAGGTGCGACACATGTGCATTTACTGTCCACAGGGGACAAGTCTGTTCCGTAAGGTGCGTTCAACGCCGCAAAATTGCAACGTTGGGGCTCGGGGCCTCCAGAACAGCGGCGCACGGGCCCGTGGCGCTCAAAGAGAAGCGCGCGTAGAAGACGTCAGTCCGAAGGTTAAGCGCTCGACACGGCGTCTTTGTAGAGCCGAAGCCGGTTATCGGTATAGTAAGGGAGCACAGGCAATTCGTCGATCCGGAAGCAGTAGTCCAGGTCGGCCTCGTAGCTCTGCCGAGAAAGCCATTCGGCGTGGTTGGCCCCTCGCAGGGCACTGTCAAGGTCGTCCCGGTCCGTATGGTACAGGGTGTAGGCCGTGTGGGCCGAATCGGTGACAGGGTACGGTTCGCTCCCGTCCCAGAGACGATCGAGCAATAGACCGGCGCAGAGCGTATCTTCGAGGGCCAGTCGGTTTTGCCGCCCGGCGCACACGATGGTGACGGCCTCGGCGGTGCGCCGGATGAAGTCGACCACCCGCCCGGCATTGAGGAAGCAGGCAGCCACCAGGGTGTCGGCCTCCCTGGCCCGACGGAGTGCCCGGGTGCCGTTAGTGGTGTTCAGGATGATGTCGCGTCCTTGAACCACGTCTTCGGTGTACTCCTCGGGAGAATTACCCAGGTGATACCCCTCGATTTTCTCGCCGCCCCGCTCCCCCCCGAGCCGGTAGACATCGGGGTCCAGGTTGCTGGCCAGCTTGCCCGCCTGGGCCATGTCCAGGACCGGCATCACGGCCCGCGCGCCCCGGTCGAGGGCGGTCACAATGGTGGAGCAGGCACGAAGCACGTCGATCACCACGACCGTTCGGTCCTGCACGTCGTCGTCCGATACGTTGGAGTGGGTCAGGAAAACTTCGGCGTCCATCGGGAGGCAGCAGATCAAGGATCGAAGGTCAGGGCGGCGAACAGCGGGGGCAGCCGTGAGGGCGGCCGTTAGTCCTGCTCGTGAAATGGAGGATCAGTTACCTCAACCGGGAATGTCCGACGCGTGCTCGCCACACGGAGGGGGCGGCCCGTGCCCGTGTACTGAGGATCATTCGGGACGTAGCCGAGGCCAATGCCGGCCTCGAGGATGGGGGATTGGGTGCCGCTGGTAACCACGCCGATGGCGTCGCCGTCCGGCGATTGAATCACGTTGTCGTGACGCGGAATTCCCCGCTCGGTCGCCACGAAGCCCACGAGCGAGCGCTTGGGACCCTGGGCCTGAATCTCCTGCAGGGCCGTGCGGCCGACAAAGTCCCCCGCGTCGAGCTTCACCAGCCAGCCCAAGCCTGCCTCGTATGGATTGGTGTCTTCCGTAATGTCGTTTCCGTGCAGGCAGAGGCCCGCCTCTAGCCGAAGTGTGTCGCGTGCGCCGAGGCCCGCCGGCTGAAGGCCGTGATCCGCCCCCGCCTCCAGGAGGGTATTCCACACGTGCTCGGCCTGGGGAGCGGGCACGTACAACTCCAATCCGGGCTCGCCCGTGTAGCCGGTGTGGGAAATGATGGCATCCTCGCACCCGAGAAAGGCCCCGTCGCTGCGCTCCCAGAAGTGGTAGAACGACAGTTCGTGGAGGTCGGTGTCGAGAAAGGGCTGCGCAATCGTGAAGGCCTCGGGCCCCTGCAGGGCCAGGAGGGCCGTCTCGTTGGAGATGTCTTGCAGGGTGGCTCCCATGGGGTTGTGATCATGCATCCAGGCCAGGTCCCGCTCAATATTCGCTGCGTTGAGGACCATGAGGTATTCGTCCTCGCCCCGCCGATACACGATGCCATCGTCGATAATCCCCCCGTCCGCCGTGCACATCACGGTGTACAGTGCCCGCCCGTCGTAGAGGGTGGAGGCATCGTTCGTGATCAGATGCTGCACAAAGTCAAACGCCTGGTCGCCCCGAATGCGCACTTCCCCCATGTGACTAACGTCGAATAGCCCAGCCGCGGTGCGAACGGCCATGTGCTCCTCAATGATGCCTGAATACTGAACGGGCATCTCGAATCCCCCGAACGCCATCATTCGGGCGCCGAGCTGTTCGTGGACGGCGTGAAGGGGCGTGGTCTGTAGGGACGCTGCCGAATCGGCCATGGGACGGGAGGCGCAGTGACAGGACGATGAGCGTTGGGCTTCGGACCCTGGGAAATCCGTCAGGGAGAATATTCATGATACCCGACGGCACCAGCTTAGTCAACGAAGGGGGAATGATTTCAGAAAAATCCGACGGCGTCGAATTGGGTCGTCGAATGACCGGTTGAGCCGTCCCGCCCGCTTGGGGGCGAGCATCTTCTCTATATCTCTTCAAACTGCTTCGGCAGCCAGGCGGGACGCATCCGCCGAGGAGTTCACGCGAGTAGACGACCAGGCGAGAAGCGCTCACCGAGACGAATGTATTTGAGCCACTAGGGCCGCCGGGCCTCGTAGCCGGCGTCCGACAATGCGGCGACCGCTGCTTCCGCGTCGTCCGCATCCTCGAACGCGAGGCGAAATGTGCCCCCCGTGCCCTCACGGATGGTTTGGAGCTCAATGTCCTTGATGTTGATCCCCGCCTCCGCGAGACATCCTGTGATCTCGTGCAGCACCCCTGGCTCGTCGGCAGCCCGGACGTAGATGTCGGACAGCGGATGCAGAAATCCCTTGTGGTCCCGTGGAATGGCCTCGCGGGCCGTCCGGGCTTCGTCGAAGAGCGATTCGAGAGCGTCGAGGTCGTCCTCAATCAAGCGGTTGCGCATTTCCCGAAGCAGGCGCCGGAACTGGCTCAGGGCGTCGTGGATGGCCCCTTCGTTGCCCACCAGTACGTCCCGCCACACGCGGAAGGGGGAATCGGCAATGCGGGTCATGTCGCGGAAGCCGCCCCCCGCCAGTTCGAGGGCAAGATCGTCGCCGTCGTCTTCGTCGGCGGAGGCGGCCAGGTTAACCAGGGCTACGGCCAGGAGCTGCGGGACGTGGCTCACCGCCGCCACGAGCCGGTCGTGCCGGGCAGCATCGAGGACCAAGGGACGACCGCCCGTGGCCTCCACGAGTTGCATGAGCGGCGCCAGAGGACCGTCCAGCGCGTCCGCATCCAAGCCCCCCGGCAGGCACAGGGCGTACACGGCGTTCTCGAAGAGAAGCGGGTCGGCGTGGTCGATGCCACTGTGCTCGGCACCGGCCATGGGGTGGCCGCCCAGGAAGTGGGCATGGTCGGGGAGCACGTCCTCGGCCTGGTCAAGCACGGGCTGCTTCACGGAGGCCACGTCGGTGATGAGGCTTCCCGCCGCCACATGATCGGCAATCGTATCGAGCAGGCGAACGGTGGTGGCCAGCGGGGTGGCCAAGACCACGAGGTCGGCGTCCGCCACGGCCGAGGCAGGGTCGGCCGCCTTCTTGTCGATCGCGCCCCGCGCCTCCGCTCGCTCCAGCACCTCGGGCCGATCGTGGCCGACAATCGTAAGGTCGGGACGGCGCTGTTGCCAGACCAGCCCGAGCGATCCGCCAATGAGACCGGTGCCCAAAATCGCGAGTCGATCAATCATATAGGTTGAAAATCAGAAACAGCGAAATGATGAACCGCCCCGACGCGGAAAGGAGGAGCCCTCTCGTGCACGCTGGTGGGGCAGAGTGTGTTCGCCGGGCATTTGTGGAAGAGGGCCAGGATATCCGATCGGAAGAGGGGGGAGAGGTCTGCAAAAAACGGTCGAAGGAAGCGCTTTCCTGTGCCCCCCAATGCCACAAACGCTGAGGGTCCGGCGTAATGGGGGTGTCTCGTGCAGAGTGGGGACCGCCATGATGATTCGCTCGACCGGCGAAGGCTCCCTTCAATTCATTCCAATAATCCCATATCTAAAACCATGATCAAGAAGGTCAACAAGCGCTCCAGTGACCAGGTGAAAGTGACGTTCGTACTCCCGGAAGATCACCCGTACCAGGGAGAAGTATCGGTCGTCGGGGACTTCAACGACTGGACGCCGGGGGAACACCGGTTTGTCCGGCGCAGCAACCAGACGTACAGCATTAACGTCATGCTCCAAGAAGGGGAACGCTACGCGTTTCGCTACTACAGCGACGAAGAGGGCTGGATCAACGAGGACGAGGCCGATGACTATGAACCCAACGAGCACGGCACGACCAACTGCGTCGTGGCAACCTAACCTCTCCCGCAGCACTCCGGCTGACGGGAGGCACCCCGGAGACCAACACCGCCGGGAGGGGGCTGTCAGTCCGGCAGTGCGTCGGCAATGTCGGCGGCGTCGACCGACGGATTGAAGCTATCCTCACGGGTGTCGTTGAGGAGGACGCAGGTGCCGCGGGGCGAGACGACGAAGCGTTTCGTATCGCCGGTGTCGGTGGAGAAGGTCACCTGAACCGATTCCCCCGCCGCTGCGGCCTGTTCCCGCAACTGAGAAATTCGGTCGGCGGTCGGGGGAGAGTCTAGCATCGTGCGGTCGTCGGGGTCGGACATGGGCGGAAACGGAACGAAGCGAACGAATGCCGGAGAGCGCGGCCGCAACCTGGGGGCGGGAGCGGATGTCACAAAAAATGCCCCATCCTCTGCGACCGAGGATGGGGCACGCATGGCCGCCGAAAATGGTTCGGCGAATTAGCCATTATCGCTCGGCTTTCGGAGGCTCGTCACGAAGACGAACCCGTCCGGATTCCGTACCGCCATCCGGAACGCCTGGCCGGGCTCTACGCTCCCATACACCTCCATGAAGGTGTCCAGGTCCGGAATCTCCTGCCCCCCCATTTCAAAGATGATTTGACGCGCCTGGAGGCCCGAGTCTCGAATCATCGGGTTGGACCGGTCGACGCCGGTGATGAGTACACCCCGATCTTGCTCCAGGCCCAGCCGCTGGGCGATCTCCGGGGTTACGTCCTGAAGCTGCAGGCCCAGTTCCTCAGCGATCGCGTCCCGCGTCGAAGGCCCCTCTTGATCGCCCCCGGTGCCAGACGCGGCCGCCATGTTGTTGCGGGAGCCAAGCGTCACCGAAAGCGTCTGAGTCTCGCCGTCCCGGTTGATCTGGAGGGACACCTCGTCGCCCGGCTGCATGCTGGCAATCTGGTTGCCAAGTTGCAGGTAGTTATTGAGCGTCTCCCCGTCGATGGCGGTGATAATGTCACCGGCCTGGAGGCCGGCCTCGGCGGCGGGCGTCCCACTCTCTACCTGTGAGACCACTGCGGAGCCCTGAGGGAGTTCCTCGTTCTGCACCAGCGATTGTGGTGCCTCGCCGTAGCGAATGCCCAGGTAGGCCCGTCGCACGTCACCCTCCTCTATGATCTGGGTCGTCACGCGCTCCACCGTGTTGGCGGGGATGGCAAAGCCGATGCCCTGGTACCCACCGGTTTGCGAGGCGATGGCGGTGTTGAGGCCCACGAGTTGGCCGCGGAGGTTGATGAGGGGCCCGCCGGAGTTCCCGGGGTTGATGGCCGCGTCGGTCTGGATGAAGTTGTTTACCCCGCTGCTCTGCGCCGGGTTGGGGCTGCGCTGTGGCATGGATCGGAGGCGTCCCAGCGCGCTAATGATGCCGGCAGTGACGCTGTTGTTGAGCCGGGGGTCGAGGGGTGAACCGAAAGCCATGACCCACTGGCCCACGCTGATCTGATCGGAGTCGCCGAAGCTCACCGCTTTGAGATCCGAGGCGTCGATCTTGAGGACGGCGAGGTCGCTGTAGGGGTCGGTCCCCACCACCTCGGCGTCGTACTGAGTGCCGTCGAGTGTGCGTACGCTTAGCTCTTCGGCGTCCTCGATCACGTGGTTGTTGGTAACGATGTGGCCGTCGGAACGCACGATGACGCCTGAACCTAAGCCCTGACGCACCTCGGGCTGGGAGGGGCCCTGCGGTCCCCCGAAGAAGCGTTCGAAGGGCGTGCCCTCGAACGGGTTCATGCGCCGTTGCTCCACCACCTGGGCAGCCCGGATCTGGACGACCGCCGGGTTTACGGACTCGGCTACCTTGGAGAAGGCCGTCTCGAAGTCACTGGGAACGCTCGTGGCAGACTGCTCAATCGCCGTGGAGCCGTCGAGGTCGGCGGCCTTACTGGGGGTGCCCACGGCATCGCCGGCACCAAATAGGTTGGCCCCGGCCGTGGCGAATAGGATGCCGGCCAGGAAGGCGCCGCCAATAACGACGGCGAGGGAGACTTTGCCTTGTGTGCTCATGGAAGGGCAGGAAATCGTGCGAAAAGAGCGCGATAAAGCGGTGTGTAGCAGGGGGGCGGGGGAGCGCCCCACTTCGCTCATGGTTCCAACGAACGGCCCCCCGCACTTCGTACCACCCCTATCCCGAGAAACGCCTCGGGAGTGGGCCCGTGATCCCGAAGAAGGGGGGGCGGGCCTCTGTCCCGAGAAAATAACAACTCTGGCACCTTTTACGCGTCGCCCGGCACCCCGGGCTCGGTCATGCGGCGGACGTCCAGGTACTCATCCAGTTCCGCTTCGGTCAGCAAGTCCATCTTCTTCACCACCGCGCGCACACTCTCGCGGTCCTTTGCGGCGGTCTTGGCCACCTCGCTGGCCTTGTCGTACCCGATCGCGGTGTTGAGTGCCGTGGCAATCGACGGGTTGAGCTCCAGCAACTCGCGGCATCGCTCGCGGTCGGCCTCAATGCCTTCGACACACTTGGTCCGGAAAGCATCCACGCTGTTAGCAAGCAGGTCGATGCTCTGCAGCATGGCGTGCGCCATCACGGGCATCATCACGTTTAGCTCAAAATTGCCGTGAGTGTTGGCCGTGGTGATGGTCTGATGGTTGCCGGTGACCTGCGTGGCCACCATCATCACCTGCTCGCTCTGCACAGGGTTCACCTTGCCGGGCATGATCGAGGAGCCGGGCTGAATGACGGGCAGCTTGATCTCGCCGAGGCCACTGGTGGGGCCGCTGGATAGGTGCCGCAGGTCGTTGGCGATCTTGAGCAGGGCGGTGGCCAACGTGTTCAGTGCGCCGTGGGCGTCGAGGTACAGCTCCTTGCCGGCCTGCTGGGCAAAGTGGTTGTTCGTCTCGTAGAAGGAGAGCCCGGTGGCGTCGGTGAGGTGCTGGAGGGCGGCCTCGGGGAAGCCGTCGGGGCAGTTGAGGCCGGTGCCGGTGGCGGTGCCGCCGAGGGTGACCTCCGAGAGGCGGGTAGAGGCATGCTCGATGCGCTGAATGGCGTGCTCAATTTGGGCGGCGTAGCCCCCGAACTCTTGCCCCAGGCGCACGGGTGTAGCGTCCATGAGGTGGGTGCGGCCGCTCTTGAGCACGTCGTCGAACGCCTCGGCCTTCGCGGCCAGGGCCTCGTGCAACGCCTCCAGCGACGGCAGTAAGTCGCGCTCAATTCCCATCCGAGCCGCCACGTGCATGGTGGTGGGGATCGTGTCGTTCGACGACTGCGACATGTTCACGTCGTCGTTGGGGTGGACGGCCTTGCTCCCGCGCTCGGCCCCTACGAGCTCGGAGGCACGGTTGGCAATCACCTCGTTGGCGTTCATGTTCGTGGAGGTACCGCTCCCGGTCTGGAAGATGTCGAGCACGAACTCGTCGTCGTGTGAGCCGGCGATGACTTCCTGGGCGGCGTCCACGATGGCGTCGGCGGCCTCGGCGTCGAGCAGTCCAAGCGCGCGGTTGGCCTGTGCGGCGGCCTGCTTTACGTGGCCGAGAGCGGCAATGAAGCGCCGCGGAAACCGCAGGTCGCTAATGGGAAAGTTGTCCTTGGCCCGCTGCGTCTGGGCGCCATACAGGGCGTCGGCGGGCACGCGCACGCCGCCGAGCGAGTCGCGTTCAGTGCGGTAGTCGGAGCTCATGTGTGGGAGGGGCGGGGTCGATGAGCGAAGACGAAGGGAAGACTTCAACTTCGGGCCCGCGAGGTTGAAGTTCAACGAATTAGCTCGACGGGGCGGGCGACGAGAGGAGTCAGGGATTGGTAATCATGATGTGGGCCCAGGGTGTCCCCGGCTCCATGAGCCATGGGCCGCCCTGCGGGCGAGTGGGGAGGCCGGTGCGGGCCGCCGTCTGGTACGGAACGTAGATGACGTGGAGGCGCGAGGCGTTACGGACGGTGTCGGCCGCGGCATCGTAGGTGCCGGAAAGGGTGTAGAGGGCGGCGGGGTGGTCCGGGTACGCGAGGGTGCCGTCCTCAATCTCGGCGCGCCGCACACTGTCGACGGCGGTCACACCCTGTCGACGGAGCTCGCGGCCCCGCTGCATGAACGGGGCGAGTGATTCGTGGTAGCAGGTGACCTTGAAGCCGTCCAGGGCGGGGTCGTCGGCCAGGCAGACCAGGGGACCCGACCCCTCGCGGAGCGTGGTCACGGGCCCGTCGGCCGGGTAGCCGCGCACCGTGGCGGCGTCACGCATCGGGGCCGGGGCAGCCTTCACCGCGGCCGTAATCTGGGTGTTGGCATCAGGGGGCGACTGCGCCTGGGTAGGGGCGACGAGGAGCGTGGCGAAAAGGCAGGCAAGGGCAAGGAGGCGCATGGTGCAGGTAGGGGCGTGCGGGAGGGAGGACACAGGGGCGAGTGGGAGGCAATCGGGGACAATCTCAACGTATCGGCGGCAATCGTCGGTTCCAACAGGGTGGCCCGCGGGGGGGAATGCGTGAATGGGACGTGGGGGACCTCCAGGCGCATTTCATAGAGAATGTCCTTTTTCCAATTGGTGTGCTCTTCCGTTACCCTGTGCTACGGAAGACCAGTGGATCGACGAGCGACTTTGCGATATGGGTGGGCCGGACTTGACCATCGGGATGGCGATTGTTTTTGCCCTCATCGGGGGGGCAGCGGTGTGTTTTGCCCTTGAGCTCGTCCCCAACGAGATTGTGGCCCTCAGCATACTGGTGACGCTCGTGCTGCTGGAGCCGTGGACACAGATGGGGGTGACGGAAGTCCTCTCTGGATTTTCGAGCCCGGCGACGGTCACGGTCCTGGCGATGTTCATCCTTAGCGAAGGGGTGCGGCGGACTGGTGTGGTCCGGTTGCTGAGTCGCAAGATGCGAGCGTTTACCGGAACGAGCGAGCAGCGACATCTGCTGGCGACCGTTGGGATTGGCGGACCCTTGGCCGGCATCGTCAACAACACGCCCGTGGTGGCGGTGCTCATCCCCACCCTCGTGGACCTGGCGAAGGCGAACCGGATTTCCCCGTCCAAGCTCCTTCTCCCGCTCTCGTACGCGTCCATGATGGGCGGGATGCTTACGCTCATCGGCACGGCGTCCACAATCCTGGCGAGTGACCTGTCGGCCCGCCTGATCGGCCATCCGTTCGGGATGTTCGAGTTTACCCACCTCGGTCTCTTGGTGCTTGGGGTGGGGGCGGTGTACCTTCTTACCGTCGGGGCGTCCCTCATTCCGGCGCGCATTCAGCCGGAGGCTGACCTGACGATCACTTTCGACATGCGAGGCTATCTTGCCCGGGTGCAAGTGGCCCCCGGGTCTCCGCTCATCGGGAAAACGATCGAGGAGGGGCTTCGGGGCGTGGCCCTCGACCTGGACATCCTCCAAATCGTGCGGGGCGACGCGACCTACATTGGGCCGTTTACCGATCAGGACATCGAGGCAGGGGATCTCCTGACCATACGGGCGGACGCTGCAACCCGGAATGCGTTCGTTGAGCGCATGGATGTGGAGCGCCGGTCTGCCCAACGGGTGACCGACGACCTGTTTATCGACGCCGCCCACACCCTGCTGGAACTCACTGTGTCCCCGGACTCGGCACTGGTGGGAGAGACGTTGGTGAGCAGCGCCTTCCGAAATCGGTATGGCGGGACCGTACTGGCGATTCGGCGGGGGAATGAGGTGATTCGGGACCGGGTGGAGGCGGCGTCGTTACGGGAGGGGGACTCGCTGCTTGTGCAGACCACCCGGGAGCAGGAGGCCCTGCTCCACACCGTGACCGACCTCGCCCTCACCCGGGCCACGCCGTTTGCCCGTCGTGACGACGGGGAGGGGGACTCGTACCGGTGGGGCAAGATGCCCGTGGCGCTTGGCATTATGGGCGGCGTGATCGTCGCGGCGGCCGTGGGGGCACTCCCGATCGTGATTGCCGCCCTGGCGGGGGTGATCCTGATGGTGGTTACGGGCTGTCTGAAGACCGAAGAAGCGTACGACGCGGTGAGCTGGGACATTATTTTCCTGCTGGCGGGCATCATTCCCCTCGGTCTCGCCATGCAAACATCCGGCGCCGCGGAGTATCTTGCGGGTCTGGTGAGGGGGCCTGCCGAGGCCCTTCCGGCCGTCCTCACCCTCGGCCTCTTCTATGTGCTCACAGCCCTCTTGGCCAATGTCATCGGCAACAACGCCAGCGTGGTCATCATGCTGCCGGTGGCTGTAGACATCGCGCAGAACGTGGGGAGCAATCCGTTCGCGTTCGTGCTTGCGGTCACCTTTGCCGCCAGCACGGCCTTCATGACGCCGGTGGGGTATCAGACGAATCTGATGGTCTATACGCCGGGCGGCTATCGCTTCCTCGACTTCGTGCGGGTGGGGGCGCCGCTCCAGCTGCTTCTCGCCGTGGTCACCACGCTGGGCATTGCCGGGTTCTGGGGCGTGTGATTCCTTCTGCGGAGTGTGGCGGACGAGGGCGCGTTCTCCAACTGGGATGTGCTGACGTCCTGCCTCGTCGTTGGGGAGAAGGTTGAAAGTGGTGCTTTCGGAGTGCGCAGCGGGCGTGTCGGGGGTGCCAGTGGCCTTGCACAGCTGCTCTGCTGGATTCTTGAAGCTGCCCCCTTCGAATCATCCCCTTATCTTCGTCGCTCCAAACTTGATTTGCTCCGTCAGTTGCTTCGCTCGTGTGGAGCCCATCTGACGTACGATAAGGCCTCCGTCAGTCGGATGGATGGGCTCTGAATCAAGTTCAGAGCGACGTGCTGTGCTGGTTGTTGAGTCTGTGGGCCCTCGACTTACGTCGCGTACGCCCCTTCGTCGGTGGCCTCCATGTGCCCCAGCGCGGCCAGCGTTTCCAGCAGCCCTTGTACGTCGGACTATCGGGGGCACCTAAAACGACTTCTTCGCGTCGCGCAGGGCGCGGTGGACGTGCTGGGCGACCTGTTCGACCCTGAGCGATTCGTCCTCGTCCGCGCGGGTCATCGGGGCGCGGACTGACCGGGAGCGCTCTATTTCGGGACGTACGTGCGATAGGCTTCTTCGTACAGATCGTCCCACGTCGGATTGTGCTCGCGGATCAGGTCGAGTTTCCAGTCCCGCTTCCAGGCCTTCAGTTGTTTCTCCCGCCGGATGGCGTCCTCAATGTCGTTGAACCGTTTGAGGTGGACGAGGCGCGTGACGTCGTACTCCTCGACGAAGTCAGAGCCTTCTCCCATTCGATGCTGCTGGATGCGTCGAACAATGTTACTGGTCACGCCGGTGTAAAGCGTGCCGTTGGGCTTGCTGGCGAGGATGTAGACGAAGCCCTCTTTGGACATGGAACCGGGTGTCATGGTCGGGACCGGGGATCCTGTAGACACGTCGGCTCGGGGCGGCATAACGTCACATGAGGGTAGGCATTCAAACGATCAACTGCCCCTACCGCCGACTGAAAAGCTCACACGTTTGTCGCTCCAAACTCGATTTGGAGCCCATACTTCCGGAAGGGGAAGCCTGCCCATTCGGTCGGATAGGTCCCAAATCAAGTTTGGGACGACGGGTGTGCTGATATCTGGGGTGGCCGCCAGCCGACTCACGTCGCGTACCCCCCGTCGTCCGTCGCCTCCACGTGCCCCAGCGCCGCCAGCGTCTCCAGCAGCTCCCGCACGTCGGCCCGCCGGGCGCGGTGGACGTGCTGGGCGACCTGTTCG
>Ga0207414_1000012_pt1 | contig 88972 bp, 78 predicted proteins | sample PonA231FremontCA_2_FD_187269 | JGI IMG/M metagenome (GOLD analysis project Ga0207414, IMG submission 187269) | Marine sediment microbial community from Fremont, CA, USA - Pond A23 Sediment 1 (SPAdes) | ecosystem: Environmental > Aquatic > Marine > Unclassified | place: USA: Fremont, California...
TCAGCATCCACGAGTCGCAGGCGCGCCTCTGGGAGAACCACGTAAGCCGCAGTCGTCCGTTCTGGCGACAGTACCTTCCGCAGCTTCGCGAGACGTTCCCCAATGCGCTCGGCGACGCAGACCTTGAGCCGTTTTACCGCGCCATCAACCGGGTGGAGCCGTCCCTTATCCGCGTGGAGGCCGACGAGGTGACGTACAACCTGCACGTCATGCTCCGCTTCGAGCTGGAGCGCGGCCTCATCGACGGTTCGGTGTCGGTGAACAAATTGCCCGAGCGCTGGAACGCCGCGATGGACGAGTATCTCGGCGTGGTGCCGGAGACGGACGCGAAGGGGGTTCTTCAGGACGTGCACTGGTCACAGGGCGCCTTCGGCTACTTTCCCACCTACACGCTCGGCACCCTCACGGCCGCCCAACTGATTGAGACGATCCAGGACGACCTCTCGGAGTTGACCAAGCAAGTCGCCGACGGTCGTTTCGGGCCGCTCCTCGACTGGCTTCGTACCCACATCCACCAGCACGGCCGCATCCTGAAGGCCCCCGACCTTCTCGACCGAGCCACCGGCGCTTCTCTCTCCGCACCCCCCTGGCTCCGGTACGTCCGCGACAAGTTCGGCGCGCTGTACGACCTGTAGTCTCCCACAGCGACCTTCTCTTCCGCCTTCTCTCAAACCGTCTCCCCCACCCTCTCCACGGGCAGCCGAAAGCGAAAGGTCGTGCCTTTCCCCACCGTACTCTCCACTTCCAGGGTCTGCTCGTGAAGCTCCAGGATGGTCTTGGCGATGGCCAATCCGAGGCCGGCGCCGCCCTTGTCTCGGTCCCGGCTTTTATCGACCCGATAGAAGCGTTCGAAGATGTGCGGCAGGTCATCCTCCGGAATGCCGGGTCCAGTGTCCGACACCTCAACGCAGACCTCGTCCCTCTCGTTGTCGAGCCGCACGCGCACCTCACCCCCGTCCGGTGTATAGTGGATGGCATTGTCGATGAGGTTTGAGAGCACCCGTTCTACGAGCCCAATGTCGGCCTCGACCCGGGCATGGTGCTCCGGCAGTTCGGCCTGTACGTCGATGCCCTGCTCTTCGGCACGGGGCTCGTACTGCATTACCACGTCCTGCACGAGCTCGGCAATGGGGAACGGCTCGATCGTCGGGTCCACCTGTTTCGTCTCCAGCTTCGAGAGTTCAAACAGCTCGCTCACGAGCGTATTAAGGCGCTTTGCATTTTGAAGGGCCGTGGTGATGTAGCGCTGCCGCTCTTCGGGCTCAAGGGTGCCATCCTTCATCGACACGGTTTCCAAGTAGCCCTGGATGGAAGCGATGGGGCTGCGCAGGTCGTGCGACACGTTGGCTACTAGTTCGCGCCGCATGCGGTCGGCCTGGCGCAGTTCCTCCATCGTGTCCTCCAGGTTGTCGGCCATCCGGTTGAAGCACTCCCCGAGGCGTCCGATCTCGTCCCGTGAGGCCACCTCCACGCGGCGCTCGAAATCGCCCTGTTCAAAGTCCGCCACCACCGCCTGCATGCCCCGCAGGCGCTGCGTGAGGCGGCGAAAAAGGAGCAGGCCCACCCCGGCTGCGATCAGCACGATGAGGCCGAGGCCCCAGAGCGCGGTCTGCAGGATGTAGCTCTCCCCCACCATGCTGGCCACCGACGCGTACTGCTCGCTTCCCAGGATCACGTAGAGGTAGCAGCCCGTCCGCCCCATAATCTCGATATGGGCGGCCGAGAACGGCCTCTTCGTCCCGACTGCCATCGGGTCGTCCCCCAGAATGGGCAGATCGTCCCCTTCCATGAACCGGTGCACCGGTCCGAGATCCACTCGGCGCTGTTCAAGTTCAGTGTCGGGCACCGCGAAGGAGGCCTTCAGGTCCCCGTCGCGCTCCAGCAGGTAGATCTCGATGCGTCGGTTGATGCCCGTCATGTCCTGGATCGTAGCCTCGATGGCCGCCGTGTCGATACTGTCCCTGAGGTACGGCTCAAAGCGGGGCACCATTTCCTCTGCCAGGGTGCGGTTGAGCTTCTGCTCCACCTCGTCGGCGTACTGCCGCGCGGCCCGCACCCCGAACGTGGCCAGGAGCACCCCAAGTCCCACGATGAGGACGAGGAAAAGGGCGCTCAGCTTGGCGTAGAAGCTGTTGAGCATGGGACTGATGCGTGATACGTGAATCGTGAGGACGTAAAACGTGAGAAGTGAGGGCGCAGGTGCAAACGAGACGCGGGAATCGGAACCTGTACTACTGCGGATTTTCGAAGGGTCTGTCTCCGAGAGCCTCACACGTCACTCGTCATGCATCACGATTCACTTGCCGCCAATTCCTCCGGTTCGGCGAAGCGATAGCCCATCCCCCACACCGTCTTCACGTACCGGGGCTCGGAGGGGTCCGGCTCGATCTTGTTGCGCAGGCGGTTGATGTGGGTGTTGACGGTGTGGCTATACCCGCTGTACTGGTAGCCCCACACCTCGTCGAGGAGGTCGTCGCGGCTGTAGGCCCGGCCCGGATTTTTGGCGAAGAGCAGGAGAAGTTCGAACTCCTTGCTCGTCAGATCCACCGGCTCACCCTCGACGCGCACCTTCCGCTTGTCCGGTTCCACCACGAGGCCACCAATCTCGATGCGGCCCGCGTCCTCCTGCTGGGTCTCTTGGTCTACCTCCACGCGCCGGAAGAGAGCCTTCACCCGGGCCAACACTTCTCGGATGCTGAAGGGTTTGGTGATGTAGTCGTCGGCCCCTAGCTCCAGCCCTAGCACCTTGTCCACCTCCTCGGTCTTGGCCGTCACCATGAGGATGGGCGTGGGGCACTTTTCCTGCCGCAGACGGCGGCAGATGTCGAACCCATCGGTGCCCGGCAGCATGATGTCGAGAATAACCAGATCATGCCCTCCCTCCAGGGCCCGCGACAGCCCCTCGTCGCCGTTGCTCACCACTTCTACCTGGTGCCCTTCGTCGCCGAGGTGGAGCGCAAGCAGGTCAGCAATGTCGTCGTCATCTTCGACGAGCAGAATGCGTTTTTCGGACGTGATCGCCACAGGTTGTACCCCTCGCTGTGTTATTGAGTATGACACTGCCTGAGTTTGTCGACTTTCACAAGGAGGATGTTACGGAGGCCGGGCGGTTAATGATGCCTTCAGATAACGATGCCTTCAGAAATGCCGTAGCGGCCAGGGACTCCCGGAAACGCGCAGGGGTCCGGTTCGTAGGGCGTGTAGTCGATACGTTCTGGAACGCATGCTTTGCCTATGTCCGCCCCCGCCGTGCACGACTGGTCCCTCCACTCCTGGCGCGAGAAGGAGGCCCTCCAACAGCCCACCTACCCGGACGATGCGTCGCTGGAGGAGGCCCTCGACCACGTTTCGGCCCTGCCCCCGCTCGTGACGTCGTGGGAGGTCGAGAACCTGAAGTCCGAACTCGCCCGTGCGGCCCGCGGCGATCGATTCCTGCTACAGGGGGGCGAGTGCGCTGAGTCGTTTGGCGACTGCCGGGCCGACGCCATCACGAGCCGGCTCAAGATTTTGATGCAGATGAGCCTCGTGCTCACCTACGGGCTTAACACGCGCATTGTACGGGTGGGCCGGTTCGCCGGCCAGTACGCCAAGCCGCGCTCCTCGGACACCGAGACGCACGACGGCACCACCCTGCCCAGCTACCGCGGCGACATCATCAACGACCCTGAGTTTTCGGCGGAGGCGCGCCGTCCTGATCCCCAACGGATGGTGGAGGCGTACTCCAGTTCGTCCCTCACGCTCAACCTCGTGCGGGCCCTGGCCGAAGGGGGCTTTGCGGACCTCCGACATCCCGAGTACTGGGACCTCGACTTCATGGACCACTCGCCGCTGGCGGACGAGTACCACGCAATTGCCGACGCCATCGAGGACACGCTCGGGTTTTTGGAGACCGTGACCAACCAGAAGCTCGATTCCCTCCAGGGCGTCACATTCTACACAAGCCACGAGGCGCTTCTCCTGCCCTACGAGGAAGCCCTCTCCCGCTCCGTGCCCCACAAGGAAGGCATCTACAACCTCGGCACGCATCTGCCCTGGGTGGGCAAGCGCACCAACCAGCCCGACAAGGCGCACGTGGAGTACGCCCGCGGCATTGAGAATCCGGTGGGCCTCAAGGTGGGACCCGACATGACCCCTCGCCGCCTCAAGACGCTGGTCCGTACGCTCGACCCCGAAGACGAGCCCGGTAAACTCACGCTCATCTCTCGTCTGGGGGCCGACACTATCGGCGACAAGCTCGCCCCTCTCATCCAGGCAGTGCAGGCCACCGGCCAGTCGGTCCTCTGGATCGCGGACCCGATGCACGGCAACACCGAAAAAACCGAGGACGGGACCAAGACGCGCCACTTCGACAACATTCTCGGCGAGCTTGAGCAGGCCCTTGACATCCACGCCGCCGAGGGCTCGCACCTGGGCGGTGTGCATTTCGAACTCACGGGCGAGAACGTGACCGAGTGCATCGGGGGCGCCCGTGGCCTGAGCGAGGCGGATCTCGGACAGGCCTACGAGTCGCACGTCGACCCGCGGCTCAACTACGAACAGTCCCTGGAAATGGCCTTCAGCATCGTCCGCAAATACCGGCAGTTGCACGACGGACCGTAGGGGGAGCACGGGGACAGGGTCCGTAACGAGCGTTGACGCCGCCGCACGAATGCCGAGCCTACCGAGCGTCGGCTTTTTCTCAAGTTCCCCTGCCCTATGGTCTCGTTCCCGCGCCGTCTCCTGATCGCCTACTTGCTCCTGTTGCTCCTCCCCGCGCTGGGTTCCCCCGCGACGGCCCAGAACGACGAGACCGAAAAGCTTCGGACGTCCGAATCGGTCTTTGCGGAGATGCTGGACATGAGGGAGACGGGAATCCCCCCGAATCTTCTCGAGGATGCCCGGGCCGTCGCTATCATTCCAGGGGTCGTAAAGGCCGGATTCATCGTTGGGGGGCGGCGGGGGCGGGGCGTGTTGCTAATCCGCCGCGACGACGCTTCCTGGAGCGCCCCCGCATTCCTAACACTCACTGGTGGGAGCTTCGGCCTCCAAGCCGGCGTCTCCTCGACGGACGTGATCCTCGTCTTCCGCAACGACGGCAGTGTGCAGAGCCTCGTCGACGGCAAAGTGACGCTTGGCGGCAACGTCTCGGTGGCGGCTGGACCGGTCGGGCGCAACGCAGAAGCCACGACCGATGCGCGACTGAAAGCCGAGATCTATTCGTACTCGCGCAGCCGAGGGGCCTTTGCGGGCGTCGCCCTGGAGGGGGCCTCGCTCAACTTCAGCGAATCCAACAACGAGGCCATGTATGGGGCGGACGCGACCCCAAATAGCATCCTCTACGGCTCGACGCCGCCTCCAGAGGCGGCCCATGGCCTGCGCTCACTGCTGGCCAAGAGCACCCCGTAGAGCTGCCTATCCCGTCCCGCCGCCGTTGCCTGTTCCTCTCCTACAGCGAAACGCCGAACTCCTCCCCCGGCCGAAAGCTCCGCACGAGCGCCGCGTAGAGCTGCACGCAGTGCTCGATGTCTTCGGTATCGACCACCTCGACGGTCGAGTGCATGTACCGAAGCGGGACCGACAGGAGCACGCTGGGCACGCCGCTACGCGCCTTGAAGATCGAGTCGGTATCGGTACCGGTGCGGCGGCTGCTGGACATGTGTTGCAGCGGAATGTCCTGGGCCTCGGCCACCTCGATCACGCGCTCCACAAGCTGGGGATGGTTGGACGTGCCGTGTGTCACGGTTGGGCCCTCCCCGATCTCAATTGCCCCGTGCTTCTTGCTGTTGATGCCGGGCGAGTCGGTGGCGTGGGTGACATCGAACGCCACGGCGGCGTCGGGGTTGAGACGGTGGGCAATCATCTTCGCCCCGTGCCCCCCAATCTCCTCCTGCACCGAGTTGGCCGCCTGCACGTGCCAGGCCGGCCGGTCGCCGGCCAACCGGGCTACGGTCTGCGCGATAATAAAGCCGCCGAGCCGGTTGTCGATCGCGCGGGCCGTGATGCGCGTGTCGGTTAGCTCCGTGGGCCCTACGTCGAACACCATGGGATGCCCTACCCGGATGCCGCGGTCGTGCACCTCCTCCTCGCTGGAGGCCCCAATGTCGACAAACAGCTCGTGGACCTTGGGCACTTTTTCGTTCTTGGTGTCGCGGATGTGGATGGCCGTGTTGCCCACGACACCGGTGACCGGCCCGTCGTCGCCCAGGATGCGCACCCGCAGCCCCCGCGCAATGGCCCGGTCCGACCCGCCAATGCGGTTGATGTGGATAAACCCCTCGTCGGTAATGTGGCGCACCATGAACCCGATCTCATCCACGTGCGCGTCGAGCATGACGTGGGGAGCGTCCGCGGCCGTTCCCTGAAGACTGGCCCAAGCCGTGCCGTACGCGTCATTCTCTACCGTGTCAGCGTAGTCGCGCACGTAGTCGGCCCACACGCGCTGGCCCGAGGCCTCAAACCCGGTCGGGCTGGGAGTGTCGAGGAGTTCGAACAGGAAAGACTGGGCGTCATCGGTCATTCGACGGAGGCAGATTGTGAGACAGCGAGAGCGGCGACGGAGGAATGGAGAATCTGTGTCCGTGGTACGGACCGCCTCCCCGCGATATCCCGGTCCGTGTTCGAATTTTTGCGAGTGTCCGGGCGTTCAACCCGACCGTAACAGGTAGCCATTTGGAAGACGAACCAAAATGCGTACCTTGTAAGTCATTAAGTGTCCGTTTCGGGACGCTTCCCCAGACTGTTCTCTCATCGACCACATTTCTCCCCTACTATGCCGAAGACGACCGATCAAACCTATCATATGCTCATCGTGGAGGACGATACCGACATCCTCATGGGGCTTGAGGAGTACTTTGAGCTCGAAGACTACGAGGTGGAAACGGCGGAGGACGGGGAGGCGGCACTTCAGAAGATGAAGGACATGGACAAGTGCGACGTCGTCCTGCTCGACGTAATGCTGCCGAAGAAGGACGGATTCGAGGTGCTCGAAGAGTCACAGGAGATGGGCTTCAGCGCTCCGATCCTCATGATCACGGCGCGGGGCGAGCAGGAATCCAAGCTCAAAGGCTTCGGGCTCGGCGCGGACGACTACGTCACCAAGCCGTTCAACGTGGAGGAACTTGCCGCGCGGGTGAAGGCCATCCTGCAACGCACCAAGCCCCCGGCCGAGGCGCCGATGGATGTCTACGAGATCGGGGATGTCGAGGTGAATTTCACGACCCACGAGGCGTTTCGGAACGACGAGGAATTGAACTTTACGGCCCTCGAGTTCGACATTCTCCGCTACCTCATTCAGCACAAGGGCCGCACCGTTACGCGCAAACAGCTGCTGCGGGATGTCTGGGGAATCGACGAGAACATCATTACTCGCACCATTGATCGCCACATGGCGTCGGTCCGCAAGAAGATTGAACCGGACCCGTCTGATCCCACCTACATCGAAACCGTCTACGGCATCGGCTACCGATTTGACGACGAGTAACGCGTCGGGCGGCCCGCGAGAGACGCACGTACGGCGCGGGCGACGGTATCGCTGATGGCCCGCGGGCCATTCTTCATTCGGAGACGAGCCCCTACGCCGTTTCTTGCCCCGCCTCGTCGAGGCGCTCGGCCCCCTCCAGCTTATACCCAATGCCGTATACGCTCTGAATGGGCCAGGCGTCTTCCTCCTCCCCGTCCATCACATCCCGCAGCGCATTCACGTGCCGATCGATCGTGCGCGTCTCGACCTCCGTGGGCAGGTCCCATACGTCGCGGAGGATCTGCTCGCGGGTGGCCGTGCGGCCGCGGCGTCGGAGCAGATACGCAAGCAGCTTGTACTCCAGATCCGTCAGGTCCACGGGCGCATCGTCCCGGGTCACCTCGTCGTTCGTGAGATCGACTCGAAGCCCCCCGACGTCAAACACACCGCCCTCCTCGTCCGCTTCGGCCTCGCGACGCAGCAGCACGTCGATTCGGGCCACGAGCTCCTCGGTCTCGAAGGGCTTGGTGAGGTAGTCGTCGGCGCCCACTTGGAAGCCTCGCATCTTGTGCTCGTGGTCGCCGAGGCCGGTCAGCATAAGTACAGGGGTCCGCACCCCATCGTCTCGGGCTTGTCGCAACACCTCAAACCCATTGAGGTCCGGAAGCTTCGCGTCTAGCACAATGAGGTCGTACCCGGGTAGCCGGGTGGCCTCTTCCAGGGCGGTCTCGCCGTTCTCTGCCAGCGTCACCTCGTAGTCTTCGGACTCGAGGTACAGCAAAAGACTGGTGCTGAGCTCACTGTCGTCTTCGACGACGAGGAGAGAAGGGCCTTGCGGACTGGTGTCGGACATGAGGTTGGAGGGTTGGGATCAGCAGGTCTTGGTTAGCACGGTTTTACAACGGCCATCGCCATACGCTTCGCGGTGCAGGAGCCGCTCGTGTTACCCTTTCGCAATAAGCCTTCTCGGGATTCACGCCCCATGCCCGTGGGCCGGTCCTCTCGTTCTTCGGATCACTTACGCCGAGCACTTGGGGCGCGTGGCCGGACGATGTGGACGGTCCTGCCGTTGATAAGCCGCAGAGACGAAGGACAGAAGTTGAGGGGCTACCCGTGCATCACAGCGAGTGGCTTCAGCCGAGCCACCTTGCTGGCGAGCCGCGCCCCCGCCACCGTTTCCACCACGCCATCAATGTTCTCTTTGAGCCGCACTCCACTCGTAGAGGCCGCTCCCTCACCGGACCGCACGGCTATGCCCTTGCCTTCCAGCTCGTCGTCGAGCGCGACGGGTTCGGCGTGGTGATTGGCCTCGTGGCGACTCATGGTGCGCCCGGCGCCGTGGCACGCCGAGCCAAAGCTCTTCTGCATCGCATCTCGAGTGGCCAACATCACCCACGAGGTGTCGCCCATGCTACCGGGCACGAGGACTGGCTGACCAAGCGCGCGGTAAGGAAGCGAAATCCCCGGCGTGCCCGGCCCAAAGGCCCGTGCCGCCCCTTTTCGATGTACGTAGCAGCGCATGTGCTTGCCGTCTACCTGATGCATCTCCACCTGCCCCAGGTTGTGAGCCACGTCGTAGACCGTCTTGAGGCGCTGGCCCGCGCCGTCGAGCAGGTCGTCGAATACCTCGCGGACCCGATGGGCGAGCACCTGACGGTTGGCGTAGGCGTAATTGGCCGCGGCCCGCATGGCCCCCATGTAGTCTTCGGCCTCCCCGGAATCAAGGGGCACCGAGACGAGATTCGGATCCGGCGGCGTGATGTCGTAGGACGGGGCCACTTCTTGGAAGCGCTCGATGTAGTCCGCACAGACCTGGCGTCCGTAGCCCCGCGAACCGCAGTGAATCTGGGCAACCAGGGTGCCCTCTTTTAAGCCCATCGTGACCGCCGCCGCCCGGTTGAACACCTCTTCTACGGCATGAATCTCAATGAAGTGCTCCCCACCGCCCAGCGTCCCAAGCTGCTGTGCCCCCAACGAACGGGCCGCTTCACTTACTTTCTTGGGGTTCGCTTCGTTGAGCCGCCCCCCTTCCTCGGCGCGTACGAGGTCGTCCTGCTGCGCCATGTCTTTGCGCAGGGCCCACTGCGCACCGGACTGTGCCACATGGTCGACCTCGCTCTTGCTGAGAGAGATGGACCCTTCCGCGTCGACCCCACTGGGAATGTGAGCCGTCAGAGCCTCGGCGAAGGCGTCGAAGTTTCCCTCGGCCTCCTCGACACTGATGTCTGACCCCAGCAGCCGTACCCCTGCATTGATGTCGTGCCCGATGGCGCCGGGGGCGATGGTGCCCACGGGCCACTTCGATACGGCCACGATGCCCACCGGGGCGCCCTGTCCACTGTAGACGTCGGGCATTACGACCAAGTGCCCCACCAGCCCCGACAGCATGGAGGTGCGAATCGCCTGTCCAATTGCCTCGCGCTCAAGGATGTCGTCGATCAACTCCTCGCTGGCAAGGATGCGTACGGGCACGCGCATCGCTTCCTGGAACGACTTGGGTATTTCCCAGGTGAAGTCGTCGATCCGCGTCAGGTCCGTTCGTTCCATACGCTCAGGGCTCGCGCACGTACGAGGGGTGGACTCCCTCTTGGACGCCGCGTGTGGTTTATTCTTGGTGTGAGACGACGGTGATTTGAACCACCGACGGAAATTCAGTGTTCCACCCCTCATCTCAAATCGGCGTGTAGCCCATTGCGGACCTCTCTCCATCTCCGGGGCCCGCCTTTCGCCGGCCCCCAGTCCCCTGTGTCCCAAGACTCGCTTACGCCGCGGCCGCGGTGGGCTGCTCGGCGGACTTGGACTCTGCGCTCCCGACCTCGTGGATCCAGCCTCCCCCCAGCACATCGTCGTCCTCGTACAGCACAAGGCTCTGCCCCGGAGTGATGGCACGACGCGGTTCCGAGAAGGCCACCTTGAGCGTGTCGTCGTCCGGCTGCCACGCAAGGCAACCGGCCCCATCGTCGTTGTAGCGGATGGTGCCCCAAGCGGGCCGCTCTTCTTCGATCTCCGGGTACTTCACGAGGTTAATCTCGTGGGCCGTCAGTGTCTGCTCCATGAGCTCTTCCCGCGGCCCCACCGTAATGGTGTTGGTCTCCGGGTCAATATCGGTCACGTACACGCGCTCCCCGAGCGCCAGCCCCAGCCCCCGCCGCTGGCCAATGGTGTAGAAGGGATAGCCGTCGTGCTCGCCAACGACCGTTCCGTCGCTTAAGACAAACTTGCCCCCGCTCACGTCCTCTTCTAGACCGTCGACTTGGTCCTTCAGGAACCGAGGATAGTCATTGTCGGGGATGAAACAGATTTCGTAGGAGTCGGGCTTGTCGGCCACGTCGAGTCCGAACTCTTCGGCCATCTCGCGGATCTCCGGCTTCTTGTACTCCCCAAGCGGAAAGATGGACCGGGCTAGGTGCTCCTGCGGGAGCCCCCAAAGCGCGTAGCTCTGATCTTTGTTGCGGTCGACACCCCGGCTTAGAACATACCGGTCCAAGCCCTCATCGTAGCGCACGTTGGCGTAGTGGCCAGTAGCAATGTACTCGCAGTCCAGGTCGTCGGCCCGCTGGAGCAGGGCGGCCCACTTGATGTGTGTGTTGCACAGGACGCAGGGATTAGGGGTGCGGCCAGAAAGGTACTCGTTGGTGAACCGCTCGATGACCCAGTCGCCGAATTCCTCGCGGATGTCGACGACGAAGTGGGTGAGGCCGTGCGTGGTGGCCACCACGCGGGCGTCGTTCATCGACTCAATGGAGCAGCAGCCCACCTCTTTGCCGTCGCGCCCACCGCTTGTGGAGTAGTCCCAGGTTTTCATGGTAATCCCGATGACCTCGTAGCCCCGCTCATTTAGCAGGACCGCGGTAACTGATGAGTCAACGCCGCCGCTCATGGCGACCAGTACGCGTCCCTTCTTGCTCATACCAGCGTGGATCTGGAATCGCTTCGGAGAAAGTTTCTATAGGAATGAAGTCGAACCGGCTCTCATAGGCGGGCGTTCCGGAAACTCGGCAGCGACCGTGGACGCGGTCATGTCCTGACGCCCCGGTGACCCCGACGATCCATGAGGCGGGGTCAGCCGATTCTCTGATCGCGGTCGCGTGCCCCCGAGGGCGAGCCGGCTGTCCCGGGAACCGCTTATCGGCTCTGCGGACGCTCTTTAGCCAATATTCGCTTGTACCGCAATCCGGAGAGAGAGATGTTGGAGGTGGTAGTGATTCTCCTTCCGTTACCCTTCCGCTCCGCTTCATGTCTACTTCGACCTCTGCGTCCCGCAGCACCGTAACGACTCCACTCGCCCCGGCCGCCATCGGCCCATACAGTCAAGGCATCCTCGTCGACGACCGTCTCTACGTATCCGGTCAAATTGCCATCGACCCAGACACCGGCAGCATGGTGGAGGGGTCCATCGAAGCAGAGACCGAGCGTGTGCTCGAAAACATCGAGGCGATCCTAAACGCGGCCAGCATGACCTTCGAGAATGTGGTGCGTTGTGAGGTCTTCATGACCGACGTGAACAACTACGGGGAGGTCAACGAAGTGTATGCGCGCTATTTCAACGAGCAACCGCCTGCCCGGCAGGCAGTCGAGGTATCGGCCCTGCCGCGCAACGCGCGGGTCGAAATCTCCTGCATCGCCATTCGGTAGCGCCTGTCAAATAGGGCTCCCGGGCTACACGCCCCCCACCTCAAGTCGGTAATGAACGATCGCGCGAACCCTCCCACCCCCGGAGGGAATACTGGACGGATCGTCCACCTGGAACCGGGCGAACACGCGCGAGGCTCCGGCCTTGACCGCCCCAATGACCGATCGGCGACGGCGGTCAACGGCGGGGGGCGCACCGGACGGGAAGTCGATCTCTGCAATCCGGGGACCGGTGTCGTCGATGCCCAGGTACAGATCGGCGGCAGTAAGTGACGCGGCGGAAATGGGTTCGACCCGCACGCTGTCGACCCGGGCGGACACCACGTCGCTTCGGGAAAACCCATTGCGGGAAAGGATGGCGTCGAGATCGTCCGACTCGATGGTGGAAATGACCTCGACTGCTCCCCCCTCCGCGGCGTCGGATTCCTCGTACTCAAACCGATGCCGCACCGTCGGCGGAACGGTTGAGTTCGCGTTCAGGATGGCGGTGTTGCCCGCCGAGGCGAAGTCGCAACTCGGGAGCACGAGTCCCACCACGAGCAGAATGAGGAGTAGCGATGCCCGAGTCGTGGGTCGCGCGAAAGGCCTCATCGGAACCAAGAGCAATCAGTGGGGACCTTGAGAAAACCCTGGTAGGGGGGGCACGCAGACCCCCAGCTACAGCCTCACTCGCTGGCGGCAATTCCCTTGTTGTACTCGTTTTTGTACGCCCGAACAGCGCGGAAAATGCCGCTCGCAAGGTAGGTCTGTCCGCGGTCGCTGTTCAGGTAGCGGGCTTCACGGGGATTGGTGAGATACCCCAGCTCGACGAGAACGGAGGGCATGGAGGCGCTCCACAGGACATAGAATCCCGCCTGGTGCACCCCCCGACTGCGTCGTTGTACGCGGTTTTTGAACTGCTCCTGGACGAGCGCGGCAAATGTCTCGCTAAACTGCATGTTGGAACTCAGGAAGAGCTCCCCCTTCACGAAAGCCTCCGCGTCGTATTCGTCGTAGCGTTCCGGGTTTTCCTCGTACTCCTGGACTACGCTGTTCTCCTTGCGCATCACCCGGCGGGCCGCATCGGTCTTGGACCGGCCCAGGAAGTACGTCTCCGTTCCCTTGACCGACGACGACCGGAAGGCATTGGCGTGGAGGGAGATGAACAGATCCCCCCCGGCGCGGTTGGCGAGATGTCCTCGATCCTCCAGCGCGATAAACCGATCGTCCGTGCGGGTGTAAATCACCTCCAGGTCCAGCCGGTTCTCGATGTAGTCGCCCAGCTTGTGCGCCACGTCCAGAACCACGTTCTTCTCGAACAATCCGTTGGCCACGGCACCCGGGTCCTTCCCGCCGTGTCCGGGGTCGATCACCACCGTATCGAGACGGGAATGTTGCCGGGTGGCTTGGGCGATGGGATCCGCGGCCTCCGTCCCGCTGGTCGCCTCCCCGGTTTGAGCCGTCGTTTCCTCCGTACTTGACTCGGCAGGAGCGGGCTGAGCATCAGGTGTGGTGTCGGAGCCGGACGTTGTGTTTTCAGCGACGGGCGCCTCCCCTCCTTCGTACCCGAGATTCAGCAGCAGGTCGCTAGACGCCCCGTCGCGGTAGGCTGTAGCGGACACGGAGAGCTCCGATCGGAGGGTGACCTGGATCACCAGGTGGTCCTGCTGCTGAGCAATGGTATAACGCTTGACAGGGCCTTCGGGGGCGCGCTTGCTGTAATTGTCGTCGAGGGTGGTGTTGTAAAGCACCCACTTTAGCGTGTGGTCGTCAACCGATCGGAGCATGTACGCCTCCGGGCGGTCCGTCGTCCGTACACGCATCACGTAGCCCTGCCCGTCGGACCGGGCGGTGAACGCGACCTCCGTCACGAGCACGGAGGCATGGGCGGGCCCGGCCCCCAACAGCATAAGCCCCACTAGTCCCCACAGGAGGCTTGCCTGGAGCCCTCGGACGGCCCGTCCCGAGGAGGCGATACAGCGGGAGAACCCTCGAAACCAGTTCATAACCTGAGAGGCACGCCTGGAGAGAAGTGCACATCGATGCTGGGCATTTCCACACCCCTCTAAGATGCGACGCAGCGCACTTAAAGTAAAGGATGAGGTGGATGCCCTCCATCCAAGAGACGCGAATCGGGTGCGTCCTTCAATTCTTCTCTCCTTGTCCATCGCACAAGGGAGAGTGATGCCCCGGGACAAGGCGCTAATAACTGTGCTTAACTAGCGGGGCACAGCTACTGCACACGCGTGGAGTCGATCAACTGCTGGAGATGGCGATCGATCATACGGTTTCGCATCTGCGCCCGTCGCCGCAGGTTCTGCTGCAGGTCTCGAATCTGCCGCTGGAGGCGATTGATTTCACGGCGTCGGTTCTCCTGCTTGAGCTCAAAGATGTCTTCGAGCATGGCACGGAGCGTGTCGATCCGCGCCTGACGCTCCTCGCCCTCCGGCATCAGTCGGATAGCATGCGCGAGGTCCCGCGCGCTTTTCTCCATCCGTCGCTCGCGGAGGAGCCGTTCGTAGAGCTTACGGCTCGACCGCTGAATTTCGCTGAGGTACTGCCCGTGGTCCGACGCGGATCGGGCGGCGGTCGGCTTGGACTGCGGAGACGTGGACCGGGAGGACTGCGCCCATTCTCCTCCCAAGATGACGGAGGCACGCTGCTTTCGCACCTCCTCTTCAGTCACCGGCGTCAGTCCCTCTTCCACCGCAAAGAGGCGTCCGTTGAGCTCAATGACGGGGCGTTGGATGCCCAGGAAGCGATAGCGGGCGTCGATGCCCTGAAGGTTCAGACTGTCGGGGAGTTGGTCGTCCGCAAGGGGGCGTCCGTCGACGTACACCGTCTCGTCGTGAATGTGGAGCGTGCGGGTTTGCTGGGCCGGCGCGACGGGCGCGGCGAGGCCCCACAGCAGCCCGCCCAGGACGAGCCCGACAAGCAGGCGAGACAGACACTCCGAGCGATGCAGGAGCATGATCGGCGACGCGAATGCGAAAACGGACGGTGAGGGGACAGAAATGGGACGCATCGGTCAGCGGCGCCCGACCGGCTGGAGGGTACTGCCCCACCGATCCGGCGTGCTGTGGGCCCGAAGCCGCTCGAGTTGTCGGTGGATGCGCACCAACTCGTCACTGTCGTCCCAGGCCGGCACGGCATCCGCGCCAAGATTCTGTGCCGCGGCCGGCCCGGCCCGCTGGGCCGTTTCGCCGAGGGCACTCGCCGAGGGCGCCTCAGCGGCCTCGGGAACGCCCCGTCCCTGCCACCACCCGAGCCCGACCAAAAGCACCACCGCAAGCGTGGCGCTGGCCGTCTGCAGGCGATCGGTCCACGTCCGGGAGGGCGAACGTGGGGGACGGTCTTCACTCACCGGGGCCTCGGACTCCTGTGCGGCGGTCCGAGCCGTGTCCACCACCTGATCCACGACGGCAGCATCGGGCTGTTGGACGGGGCGCTGGTCCAGTTGGGCCTTTGCCTCACGCAGGCGCTGGTACTCGCGGAACAGTTCTTCGTCTTCAGACAGTCGCTGCGCAATGGACGCCTCGTCCACATCTTCACCGTACAGGTACCGCAGAAGGCGTAGCCGATCGTCCATCGGAGAGGGAGGGTCAGTCTTGTGATGTTAAGATCTGGGCGAGGGAATTGGGCGAGACGACCATCACGCATCAAACGTACCGACGAGGGCCGTCTCGTTGGAGGCCTCCATCATCTTGCGAAGGTTCTTGAGGGCATACCGCATGCGGCCGAGCGCCGTGTTAATGGAGACATCCTGGAGTTCGGCAATCTCGCGGAAGGTCAATTCCGTCTCTTGCCGCAGGAGCAGCACCTCACGCTGTTCAGGGGCCAACTCCTCGATATGTTCGTCGAGCCATTCCCGCTGCTCGGCGCGATGGAGCTGCTCGTCGGCGTAGGGCGAATCGTCCTCCAGTGTGTCCCAGAAAGAACGCCCATCGTCCTCTCTCTGGGGCACTTCCTTCCACTTCTTCTGCCGCCGGGAGTGGTCGATCGCCGCGTTCCGGGCAATGCTCATGACCCAGCTTAGCCACTGGCCCTGCGGGTTGTAGGACCCGCGCTGGCCCTGCATGGCCTTGATCACGCGCTCGAAGGTTTCCTGGAAGAGATCGTTGGCCACCGCGCGGTCCTTCACCATGCCCATGAGGTACCCAAAAATGCGGTCCTTATGCCGTTCGACCAATTGGCGGAAGGCCTGCTCGTCGTCCTCCTCTAGGTAGGCCGAGACCAGTTCCTCGTCGGTAGGCTGCATGCGGAAATCCAATCGTTGGCAGTGCCGGGACGTTGGGGCATGACACTGGTTAAAACGAGCGTCCCAGCGCGATTATTGTGTGCCCCGTTGACTCAAAAATCACTGGTCGCAAGGACCGTTCCGCAGGGGAGGGACCGCGGATTCGTGCCCTCGGGCGTCCTACGGGGTCGCCAAGTTCAGACGATTGTACAGAACCCGGCGTTCCCCACGCCGCGACCGCCAAGCCGACGGATCTGAAGCCCTCGCCGCCCCCCTCGTCCGGTTCCCAGGCTTAGAGCACCAGGTCCACCACGTCGCGCAGCTGCTCGGCCCCGGAGACGGCGATGTCGTAGTCGCCCGCGATACGGTCCAGGTTGTTCTCAGGGACCACGGCGCGGTCGAAGCCGAGCTTGGCGGCCTCCTTGAGGCGCGGCTCGATCTGGCTCACGGTACGCACCTCGCCCCCCAGCCCCACCTCGCCGATCAGTACAGCGCCCGTATCCGCTGGGATGTCGCGGAACGACGAGGCCGCGGCGAGGGCGACGCCCACGTCGACGGCCGGTTCTTCGAGGCGGACGCCGCCCGCCACATTGATGAACACGTCGTGGTCGCTAAAGGCCAATCCGGCGCGCTTCTCGAGCACCGCCAGGAGCATCTGTAGCCGCTGCGACGCGAAGCCGGTCACCGTACGCTGCGGGGTGCTGTAGGAGGTGGGCGTCACGAGCGCCTGGATCTCGACCAGGATGGGCCGGGTCCCTTCCAGCGAGCAGACCACCGTGGACCCGCTCACGCCGTAGCCGCGCTCTGAGAGGAACAGTTCGCTCGGGTTGGGCACTTCGTGGAGCCCGTCCTCTCGCATCTGGAAGACGCCGATTTCGTTGGCCGCCCCGAACCGGTTTTTGACGCTGCGAAGAATGCGGTAGGCGTGATTCTGATCGCCCTCAAAGTACAACACGGTGTCCACCATATGCTCCAGTACCCGGGGGCCCGCAATCGTGCCCTTCTTGGTGACGTGCCCCACCAGAAACGTGGAAAACTCCCGCTCCTTTGTGAGCTTCAGGAGCGACGCCGTGCTCTCGCGCACCTGGCTCACGGAACCGGGCGCACTCGTGAGGTCGGGGCGGTAGATGGTCTGGATGGAGTCGGCCACGAGCAGGTCCGGCTCCACCTCGTCCACGGCGTTGGCAATCTCCTGTACGTTCGTCTCCGCCAGCAGGTACAGGGCGTCGGAATCGACCCCGAGCCGCTGCGCTCGGATTTTGACCTGCCGCTTTGACTCCTCTCCCGTCACGTACAGGATCTTGTGGTTGGGCAGGTAGCCGCCCAGTTCGGTCATGAGCGTGCTCTTTCCGATGCCGGGATCCCCCGCAATGAGGCTGAACGACCCCTGCATGATGCCGCCGCCCATCACGCGGTCGAACTCGGTCACCCCGGTGCGGAGCCGCGCCTCCTCGCCAAGGTCCACCTCCGTGAGCTGGGTGGGCTGGTTTCGGGAGGCCGCACTGCTTTGCCCGTCGGTGTTGAGGTCGGGCACGCGCGCCTCGACGTCGGCACTCTCGGTTTCTTTCACAAGCGTATTCCACGCCCCGCACCCAGAGCACTTGCCCATCCACTTGTGGGCCTCGTGGCCACATTCCTGACAGACGTATTTGGGATTTGAGTTGGCCATACACCTATTGGAAACCAGATGCGCAGATCATGGGGCGTTCACAGAGGAACCTCCCCGCCAAGACGAATGTGCACTATGCGCGAACCCCGGGATGGATACGTCGCCCGGCCGCTTGTTGTCCCTGCCCCTCGTCGCCTGTCCCACACAGCCGCCCGCTCCGCGGTGCTCGACTCGCTGCTCGCTCCGTTTCGCGCCCTCGGACAGTACGCGATTCTCATTGGCCGGGCCTTCGCGTCGGTCAACGAGATCCGGATGTACTGGAAAAACCTTTTCATCCAGATGGTGCGAATTGGGATCGACTCAGTTCCCATCGTGGCGTTGGCCGCGGCGTTCTCGGGGGCAGTGCTCACCGTGCAGACGGCATACCAGCTGGAGACGCCCTTCATTCCAAAGACCATCATCGGCTCCATTGTGGCGCCCTCCATCATGCTGGAGCTGGGCGTGGTGGTGGCCGGGTTTATCCTAGCGGGGCGCGTGGGGGCCCGCATCGCCGCCGAGCTCGGCACCATGCGCGTGTCGGAGCAGATCGACGCCCTCGAAGTGATGGGCCTCAACTCGGTCGGGTTCCTCATTCTCCCCCGCGTGCTGGCAGGCATCGTCATGTTTCCGGTGCTCTACGTGGTGTCGTGCGTCGTGGGCATCGGCACCGGCATCTTTACCGGCCACATCGGGGGCTTTCTCAGCGTTAGCGAGTTCCTGGAGGGGGCCCGGCAGTTTTTTCAGTTGCTCGACCCGTTCATCGGCTTCATCAAGTCGGTCGCCTTCGGGTTCATCGTCACCTCGATTGCCTGCTACAAGGGCTACTACACCGGCGGCGGCGCCGTGGGGGTGGGCGATAGCACCACCCAGGCGGCCGTACTGAGCTGCGTCTTCATCCTCGTGGCCGATCTGCTCGTGGCCATGCTGCTTCTGTGACGCCTCGCCGCGTGCCGTCCCTTTGTTCGTGGCTTTCTGCGTTTCGCCCCGCCCCCCCAATGATTGAAGTACGCAACATTTCGAAGAGCTTTGGTGACCTTCAGGTGCTCAGCGATGTGTCGCTGGACGTGAACGAAGGGGAGAAGCTCGCCATCATTGGCCGGTCTGGGTCCGGAAAAAGTGTGTTGATGAAGCACATTGTGGGCCTGCTGAAGCCGGACAGTGGGCACGTGTACGTAGACGACCAGGACCTGTGCTGTGTCCCGTACGAACGGCTCCGCGAGCTGCGCAAGCGGTTTGGGGTGCTCTTTCAGGGCGGGGCACTCTTCGACTCGCTCTCCTCCTTCGAGAACATCGCGTTTCCGCTGCGCTACTTCTCGTCGCTCTCAGAATCCGAGATCGAGGCGCGGGTGCAGGAATGTCTGGACCTGGTCAACCTCTCTGACGTGGGCGCCAAGAACCCTTCGGAGCTGTCCGGAGGGATGCGAAAGCGGGTGGCTCTGGCTCGGGCCATTTCCATGGAGCCGGCCTACATCCTTTACGACGAGCCCACCAGCGGGCTCGACCCGGAGACCTCCAACACAATCAACGACCTCATCAATCACCTCGCGAGCGAACTAAAGGTGACGAGCGTCATCATCACGCACGACATGCACTCGGTGCTCGAAGTGGCCGACCGAGTGGCGTTCCTCTACCGGCAGGACCTTGAGTGGGTGGGGCCGGTGGCCGAAATTCACGACTGCGCGAACCCGAACCTCAACTCGTTCGTCCGGGCCAGCGAGTACAAAATTGGGGATTCGTCCACGGCCACGTCGCTCTCGGAGCCGTCGCCGTGACCCGACCGCGCCCCTGCTTCGCCTTCTTCTTGTTTGACCTCCCTCCGCATGCAATATAGCAATGAACTGAAGGTTGGGGCCGCCATCATCCTTGCGGCCCTCGCGGCCTTCGCCGGCATCCGGTTCTTCCAAAACGTCCCGCTCTTCGGCAGCTCGTACGCACTATACGCCGAGTTCGACGACGCCAACGGCCTCGTCTCCGGCAACCCGGTGCGCATGAAGGGCGTGAAGGTGGGGTCGGTGGAGCGCGTGCGGCTCGACCCCAAAACGCAAACTGTGCGCGTCCAGTTGAAGCTAGAGCGCGGCCCCACCATCCCGGAGGGGTCCCGCGCTTCGGTGTCGGGCATCAGCGCGCTTGGGGGCGTGCACGTGAGCATCGCGCCCGGCCCCCGCGACAACCCGCCCATCTCTCCAGGGAGCACCCTCCCGTCGCTCGAGTCCTCCTCGTCCCTGGGCCGCCTCACCGACCAGGCCCCGGCCCTCGCCTCGAAGGCCGACAGTGTGCTCCGCAACACAAGCGCAACGATGGCGACGCTCAACCGGCTGATCAGCCGTCCCGACAGCGATCTTCGGCAAACCCTCACTGCCCTGCGCGGCATGACAAACGACCTGGAGGAGGTCACCGAAGCGGAGAAGGCCACGATCCGGCGGCTTCTCCAAAACCTGGAGGCCGTGTCGGGCGACCTGCGAGCATTTACCGGTGAGAACGGCGACTCCCTGGACGTGGCCGTCCGGCGCCTAAACCAGTCGCTCGGCCGCCTGAACCGCGGACTGTCCTCTTTTGAAAAAACCTCGGCTACGCTCGATACCATTACCACCAAGCTCAACAACGGTACCGGCACGGCGGGACGCCTGCTCAACGATCCAAGCCTCTACATGAAACTCGACTCGGCTGCGACCCGCACCAACACGCTCCTTGAAGACTTCCGGCAAGACCCGGGACGCTACCTGGAGGACCTGACGCTCGTGAAGGTGTTTTAGCGCCGGAGTGTTGAGTGCCGCGTGGAGGGCGGGGCGTTTGTGGTTTCTGGGCTGTACGGGCAGGCCCGGCGAACAGGGACTCCCGTACGACGCGCGTTTTTCGCCCGCGTTTGTCGACGAGACCACGATCCACCCGAATCTGCTTATCGGCTACGACTATGTCCGATGCTCCCACGGATCTCCCCCGGGACGACCGGAGGACCGAAGGCGGCACCGCGCCCCCGGCCCCCGAGACGACGCCCGATGCGCCCTCGTGGCCCCGCCTGCGACGGCGCGTGGTGCAACGCGCAGGCCGGCACCTGCTCCGCCCAAGCGACCGCGAGGATCCCGACGACACTGAACCGCCCCCGCGCCGCACGGGGGGGTATGCCCGGTGGCTTCCGGTGCTGCGGGCGCTGCCGTGGGTCCTAGGTACACTCTTCGCCGTCTCGTTCGTGTGGGACTTTCCCGGCGTTACTGTCACCGTGGCCGGATACACGGTCATTCTCGAAAACCTACTCCGCTTTACCGCCGTCAGCGGCCTCGTGGGCTTCGGGACGAACTGGCTGGCCATCACCATGCTGTTTCGTCCCCGCGAGCCGCGCCCCATCGTGGGACAGGGTCTAGTGCCGGCCCAGCGGGAGCGGGTGGCCTACCGCCTTGCACAGGCCGTAAGCGACGAGCTCATCAACAAGTCCATCATCAAGCAAAAGATCCGGGAGAGTGGGCTCGTTACCGAATACCGCGACCGGCTGGTGGCGGCCGCCGGCGACGTGGTAACCAGCGACGCGGTGCGCACGGAGACCAAGGCGGTGCTCCGGCAGGTTCTGCACGACATTCTTTCCACCCCCTCGGTGCAGGAGCGCATCGTCACGTTTACGCTGGAACGCGTGGAGGACCACGCCGGAGACGGGTTCTCGGGACTGGCCCTGCGCGCCTATCGGTTTTTCGGAGAAGATGACTTTCAGGACCGCGTCTACGACGCCGTTGAGCAGCTTCCCGACACGATTGACCCCCTGCTCGACGAGGTGGACCCGTGGCTCGACCGCCTCCCTGCCCGCATCGAACGGCAGGGCGACGCGATCGAGGACACCCTCCTGCAGCTCATCCTCCGCCTCGTCGACACCCTCGACGTAGAGCGCATGATCTACGAAAACGTTCGGGCCTACGACGAACAGCAGCTCGAACTACTTCTCCGCCGCACGACCAACGAGCAACTCAACTACATCAAGTACCTCGGCGGGGTTCTGGGCATCGTCGGGGGCTTCATCATTTGGGCCCCCGCCCTGGCACTGGTCGTCTTCACGGTCCTCGGCCTCGGCATCTACGCGGTCGACGAACTGCTGTACCAGTCCCGCGCCGCCGCAACAACCGCGTGAAGCGTGCGTGGAGAGGTACGCCTTCCGATCTTCTCCCCCGCCTCCCTACGACGGCCCTTTCCCGCGATGAAAACGCACGAGCCCTTGTCCGGCGTCGACGCGGCCTGGCTGCGCATGGACGAGCCGACCAACCTGATGACGATCACGGTCGTGCTCGAACTGGCCGCCCCCATGGAACTGGCCACGCTCAAGTCCCTGCTCGAGGAGCGCTTCCTCGGGTTTACGCGATTCCGGCAGCGCGTGCGCAACCCCGACGGCTCCCCCTACTGGGAGCTCGACCCGCACTTCGACCTCAGCCAGCACGTGCACCGCTCCGCCCTGCCCGGCGAGGCCGGCAAGGCGGAGCTCAAGGAACGCGTGAGCGACTTGATGAGCGTGCCGCTCGACCGCTCGAAGCCGCTGTGGCAAATGGAGTTGATCGAGGAGTACCGAGGCGGCAGTGCCCTCATCGTGCGCCTGCATCACTGCATTGGCGACGGCATGGCGCTCCTCCAGGTCTTGCTGTCCCTGGCCGACGAGTATTTCGATCCGGGCCGCTTTCCCTCCACCGAGGAGCGGAAGGGGCTTCTGCCCGGCGTGGTGCGGGGCGCCCTCAAAACGGTGCAGGGGACTGTTTCCACGGGCCGACGCCTGCTGAGCGAAGGGGCACGGACGCTCCTGGGGCCCTCCCATGCGCTGCGGCGCGTGAAGCAGGGCCTGAGCGTGGGCGCGGCCCTGTCGAAGTTTCTCTCCCTCTCCCCCGACGCCGACACCCCACTGAAGGGCGAGTTGGGGGTGGCCCAGCGCGCCACGTGGTCCGATCCCCTTAGCCTTGCACGCGTGAAGCGGCTCGGACACGTCATCGACGCCAAGGTGAACGACGTCCTGCTCGGGGCAGTGGCCGGGGCGCTGCGGTACTACGTCGCGTCCCGCGACGCGCTGGACGGTGCCGAGACGGTGCGGGCCCTGATTCCGGTCAATCTCCGCCCCCCGGAGCAAGCGTTTGAACTGGGCAACCGTTTTGGGCTCGTGTTTCTGGGACTGCCGATTGGTCTCGACAACCGGCTCGAACGCGTGCTGGCGGTGAAGCAGCAGATGGACGAGATCAAGGGCTCGGCGGAGGCGGTGGCCGCATTCGGCGTGCTGGAGGGCCTGGGCTACGTGCCGCTGAGCGTAGAGGAGAAGGCCGTGCGGTACTTCAGCAACAAGGCCAGCGCGGTGATGACGAACGTGCCGGGCCCCCAGGAATCGCTTCACCTAAAGGGACGACGCCTGAAAACCGTGATGCCCTGGGTGCCTCGAGCCGGCCACGTGGGCCTGGGGGTCAGCATTTTCAGCTACGACGGGGAGGTGCGGCTGGGGATTGCCTGCGACGCCGGACTCATTCCCGACCCGGACCCCATCGTAGACGGCTTCACGCGGGAGTTTGATCGCCTCGCGGACGATCTGCTTCCGGCCGCCCCGGGACATACGGCGGACGATTCGGCCGAAACGGATTAGGAGTCGTCCTGCGCGACGGACTGCGTGAGCCGCTCTATTTTGCTGCTCAGGGCGTCGACCTGTTCGCGAAGCGCATCCACCTCCTCCCGCGAGGGCATGCCGACCCGTTGCACGGCCTTGTTCACCTCTTCGCGCACCCGATCTTCTGCAATCTGAATCGCGTCGTTCTCTTCGGACATCGCTTGCACCTGCCGGGCCCGCGCCTCCCGACGCTTGCGTTGCGTCTGCTCCCACGACTTTCCCTCTTCCACCAGCGCATCAAACACATGTGTGCCCACATCGCGGGTCACGGCAAGAACCCCAAGGCCTGCCCACCACGCAGTCCGCGCGCCGCGAATGAGTCCCGCGACCACGTCTCCAGGGCCCGGCACCCCCCATCCCGACGTGGATGACTCGACGGCCGAGGCGGGGCGTCGCCGTCGCGATTGATTTCTCTTGCCACGGGTAACTGTAATTGTGGGACCGTCGTCACTCATGGGAAGTCTGGAGGTCTGCAATGAGAACTGGTTTGCCGGGTACACGAGGGTCCTCAGTATGTTTTTTCGACGCTGGCCGCTACCGAATTCATCCCACGAAACACGCCCATGTTGGACATGATCTGCATCATCGAGCCCTCGATCTGGTAGTCGGGAGACGCCAGCGCCTCAGCGGCCCCCATCTCGCCCTTGTCCATGCGCACCCATACGTCGTAGGGGGCCGTGGCCCGCGCCATCACGGCGCTCTTGTCGACCGGTTCCTCGCGTATCTCCTTGGAGGGCGCCTCGTCAATCCATAGGTCCACATCAACCACCTGCCCGTCCTCGAACGTGTAGGTGGCGGAGACATCCTCCCCGTCGGGGGTGTCGAGGCAGCGCAGCTCGACGGTCTTGGAAAAATCGTCCGCAGTGTCCTGGAACTCCTCGTCGCTATTCATGGCCTCAACGAAACGCTCGACGAATGCAGGGGTCCAGTAGCGAGGAGCATCGCTCATCGGTTGGGGAAAGATCGTTCGGGAGAACGGCGGGCTGTAGTGTAGCTGTGCGGGCGGGAGAGTGGCAAGCGCGAGCCGAGCACGACAGTCGCGGGACGGTCCCGCCCCCCGCATCACGGCGACCGCCGCACCAGGACGAGCCCGCCGATAATCAACCCACCCCCGGCGATCTACATAACGGGGATGGACTCTCCGAGGATCACCATCCCCGCCACGAGCGCAACGACGGGGACAAGATAGTAATAGACGGCCGTGTTCGAGAACCTGACACGGCACACGGCCCGGTTCCACAGGACGAACGTGAGCCCGACCGCAAGTCCGCCCGAGAAGAGCAGGCCGCCCCACGCCCATCCGTCCACTGCGTCCCACGCCACCGTCAGTCCATACACAGTCCCCACGGCGAGCAGTACGGGCAGGGCCGCCCACACCCCGAAGACGGTGGTGGCCAGGGGCGACACCCGGTCCACGAGCTGCTTATTGAGGGCCATGTAGCTGCCCCAGCACACCGCGGCGACGAGCATCATGCCGTTCTCGAACAGCGTGCCGCCGCCCCCGGCGCCGCTCGCGGCCCCGGACGCGATGACCAGTCCCGCGCCGGCGAGCGCCACCAGCAGCCCGACCCACCCACCACGCCCCAGCCGCTCGGTCTCGAGCGCCCCACCCAGCACAGCCGTCCAGAGCGGATTCATGGCCATGATGAGCGCGGCACTGCCGACAGTCGCGTGGTTGAGCCCCACCACGAAGGCGGTCTGGTGCGCCCCGAAGCCGAGCCCCCCAAGCGGCACCACGGCCCGCCAGTTCGCCCAGACCGGGGCGAAAAAACGACGCATCCTGCCGCCAACACCGAAACGCGTACACTGCCCCGAGCACACCCGCGGATGCGGCGCAGCGCAGCGCGTTCGCCACGTGCGGATGCATCACGTCCAGGGGCTACTTCAGGACCGAGAAGTCTTCAGGACCGAGAAGTCGGTTCCCCACACCAGCACGACGAGGAGGAGCAGGAGGTCGGCGGGGGAGAGACGGGACACCAGCAGGGCAGGAGTCGAGACGGACAAGAATTTTCGGGACCTATGGGGGCGCACCAGTTATGGAAGAGGTGGAAGATCGCCCTTCGTGAGCGTCTCAGGGTCGTGCCCCGCATCGGAAATCCCGACCTGACGGACGATCTTCCGGATCACCTCTTCGATCCATTTCCTCTCTTTCGGAGTGGCTTCTCCCTGAGAACTGGAAGGCTTCCGCGCCACGTCTGGACCCCCCCCGAGTGGACGTGAGCCGTCCCAAATCGTCGAGAACCGCGTCCTCGGTATGATATCTCGCTGCCGCCTCTTCACGACCGCCTGCCCGTCCCTCAAGGAATTCGAGACAGGCGTAGCCCATGGAGAATAGCGGCTCTCGTCCCTGCTCGTAACCCTCGTACCGGTTCCAGAGTGTCCGGGCGTCCGGCGAAAGGCGAAATTTTTCGGGCGGGTCCGGATACTCTGGGCGCTCTACGTGATACTCGACATTTACATTTTCCGATACGTCCAATTTGAGTGTACCCGCCTCTACAGTGACATCTCCAGTCTCATTGTCTTCGCGAATAACTTCCGCATCTTTGTAGTCGAAGCTGATCTCCCGCTCGCCGATCTGGAGGCCGTAGCTGACTTCCCAAGCCTCAAGAAATGATTCCACCTCTTCACGAGCCTCCTCTACGGAAGAGAAGTTCTCATGGAGGTCGACGGTCAGCCTACCATCCTCCAGTCGCAGCGAGAATGCGTCCGTCTCGTGACCGACCGGATCAGCATCGAAGCGAACGGTCTCTTCTGTTTTAAGATCGTAGGTAAGCGATTCAACGCGACGGTTGCTCACTGTGCGTGGAGTAGTCACCAAGGAAAGACGCGAAGTTTCCTCGACACAGAACCCGATGCAACAGACGTCCAGAGCACCGCGTCGGGCCTACTTCTCGACTACGATGCCATAGATTTAGGCAACTCCGCCTTTTTCGTCCCCACCTCTTCGCTCGCCCCGTCGCCGCCGGGCGAGGGCAGGTCGTCCGGCACGTCGGGCTTGGTCGTCTGCACCGCGTCCGGATCGGCGGTCTGCTCGGGGAGCTTGGCAGAGGGCACCTGGATGTCCGGCGCGTCGGGCTTGAAGTTGAGCATCACCTCCAGCACGCCGTCCTTCGTCTCCGGCTGCATGAGCTTGTGCCGTAGCGTGGAGGCGTTGCGGAAGCCCTTGAAGTAGCTGCTGTAGTTCTTGCGCATCTCCAGGACGCCGGTGCGCTCGCCCAGCCACTCGCACTTGAGGGACAGGTGCTCGGCCACCACCTGCACGCGCTCCTCCCAGTCGGGCGGCGGAGGCAGTTCGCCGGTCTCCATGTATGTCTTGGCGCGGTCGAAAATCCACGGGTTGCCCAGTGCGCCGCGGCCCATCATCACGCCGTCCACGCCGGTTTCCTCGAACATCGCCTCAATGGCCTCGGGGTCCAGCGCGTCGCCGTTGCCGATAAAGGGCATGTCGCGCACACCCTCCTCCTTGATTGTGCGCAGCCATTCCCAGCGCGCGTCGCCCTTGTACTGCTGCTCGCGGGTCCGGGCGTGCACCGTGAGGGCTGCCACGCCCATCTCCTCCAGCATGCGGGCCACCTCCACGATGTGGATCGAGTCGTCGTCCCAGCCTAGGCGCGTCTTGACGGTCACCGGGCGGGTGGCCTCTTTAATCACCGCCGCCGTGATGTCGCGCATCTTGTCGAGGTTGCGGAGCACCCCGGCCCCGCCGTCCTTCTGCACGATCTTGCGGACGGGACAGCCGAAGTTGATGTCGATCACGTCGGGCCCGGCGGCGTCGACCATCGGCGTGGCGTTCTTCACCTCGTCGATTCCGCCGCCCCACACCTGAATGCCGATGGGCCGTTCCTCGTCGAAAATCTCGAGCTTCTGGTGCTCGTGCTCCTGCTCACGCAATAGCCCCGCGGACGAGACGAACTCGGTGTACATCATGTCCGCCCCGTACCGTTTGCAGAGGATGCGGAACGGCGGGTCGCTCACGTCCTCCATGGGCGCGAGGAAGAGGGGCCGGTCGTCGAAGTCGAGGTGGCCGATGCGCATCGAGACAGGATTACGGCGATTTGTGACGGTGCGCTGCGAGATATGGGAAAACGCGTCGGACGCGGTCGGTGGTTCCGGAGTCGTGGATTTGAGCTTTTCACAAGGGAGGCCGTCTTTTCGAAGTGCCGAATGATCCAGGAACGCTTACTGGGCAGTTCGCACAGGTTTTGTGGCATAAACAAGGCGGAATTATACATCTCACTATCCCTCTTCAATCCTCCGACTATTCCCATGAGGAAATACCTCACGCAACTCTCCACTCTACTCGTTGTCACCTTACTCATCGGCTGCGGTACCATCATCCACGGCGGTAGCCAAGATGTCAGCGTTACCAGTGACCCCTCTGGAGCGACCGTCGAGATTGACGGGAATGAAGTGGGCGATACTCCCGTCACCCGAAGTCTTGACCGCGGCAGCCAGCATACGGTGGCTATTAGCATGGATGGCTATGAAACCGAACAGGTCACCATCCAGAAGAGCGTCGACGGCTGGGTCGCCGGCAATATCGTCTTTGGGGGACTGATTGGGCTTGCCGTCGACGCAGCCACGGGTGGAATGTATAAGCTAAACCCAACCCAGGTCCAGCAGACGCTCGATGAGGAGACCGCAGCGAAGAAGACCGAAGACAAGGTCTACATTGCGGTGGTCATGGAGCCGAACCCGGACTGGAAGAAGATTGGTCAGCTTGAGCCAATCAAGTAGAATCGATAGGTGCTAGTCTCAGTCAAAGCCCGGCCTGGAGTAGGCCGGGCTTTTGTTTTGTTATGCATTTCCCTTAACATTTAGTTCATTCACTTTCAGGACCCCTCCGAAGACCGTCTCGAAATCAACTCAATTAGGTGTTGCCATTCCTCCTACTCCCCGTACCCTCTTCCCTGTGAGTCTCAGGTGGACCAGTGGATGGCCTGGACCAATTTTGCTCTGGAACGTTTGTCGAGTAGTCACCCCCATCTATTGCCGGGCCTGTACCCATTCCGGGCACTTGTCCGTAGGTTGGGTGCACGGCCTCTTTCTCCTTGATCTCCTGTTGCCCATGTCCGACGAAACGCGTTCTTCCGCCTTCCGCCCGCTCTCGATCGCTCTGTTTGCCCCCCTCGCGGTCTTGCTGACCGGCTGCGGCGGCCCCAATCTGATCGAGCGTATCTCCACCGCAAGTTGGGGTTTCTGGGGCACGGTCATCATCGTGCTCGACCTCGTGGCCCTCGTGGACCTGCTCGGGGACGGCACCCGGGGCACGACTAGCACGGTCATCTGGGTGCTCCTCATCGTGTTTATGCCGCTCTTAGGAGTGATCCTATACTTCATCATCGGCCGCGACTAGGACCGAGCAACTGGATGTTTGGACACGAGACGCTTCCTATTGCCCGAGCCACTCGCCCGCTTCGAACAATCGTGGGGCTTAGTCTTGTGCTGCTCCTGGCGGCCTGCGGGGGCACCCACCGCGCCTCGGAGACCCCGGAGGCGCGCTACCGGGCCGCCATTGCGGATGCCCGAACGGCCGAACCCGAAGAGATCACGACCACGCTCACGCCCCTCGTCCCGTACAACGACTCCCTCGTGTGGCGCACGACGGAGGGCACCCGGCAAGTACTGGTGGTCACCTGGGGGGGGAGCGAGACACTACCCAATGTGACGGCGGGCGACACGGTGACGGCCGACCAGGACGTGTGGGTGACCGCCGCGCCTCAGCTTCGGCGGTTTTGCCGGGGGCTCGATCGCTCCGAAGACGCGCTCCGGCTCCGCCTCGCCCAGCGTCTGGGTTTGCCCCCGGATGCCGACTACGACCGGTTCGTGGAGCTCTGGGTGCGTCCGCAGGCCCTCGTGCGCCCCTGCCCCGACCCCGAGGTGACGGACCGCGAGTGCGAACTGCGCACGCCCACCCCCAGGGCCCACGTGCAGGTCAGTGACGCCCACACGAACTGGTTCCAGGGCCTGAAAGAGACCTCCTACGGCCCGAACGGCTACCCCTTCACGGGCCTCGGTTACACCTACGACTGGAACCCGACGACCGACGAGGTAGGCCCGAGCGAGTTTGTGCTGCGACCCGGTGAGTCCGGCGTCGTCCGGGCCACGTACTCGACCGCCGCGTACTGCCGGGCCGCCGACTGAGAGACATCCTTTCTTTGCGGGTTACACGACCGTGCCGGTCGGCAATTACCTTGGACTTGTGCGCGACCGTTCCCCACTCCCCCACCCCCAATGCTTATCCGACGCTCGCTGACGGTTGTCCTTTTTCTGGGTCTCCTGGGTCTCGGATCCGGATGCCAGTCGACGGCCCCACCCTCCTCTTCCGAAACTGCAACGGAGGACGCTCCGGCTCCCCTGATCGTCATCTCCATCGACGGCCTCCGGTGGGACTATCTCGACCTGCACGAGGCACCCACCCTGTCCCGACTGGCAGACGAGGGCGTCCACGTCGAGCACCTAACGCCCCTCTTCCCCACCAAGACCTTTCCCAATCACTACAGCACGGTCACGGGCCTTTATCCCTCCAACCACGGCATCATCGCAAACACGATGTACGACCCGGTGATGGACGCGACGTTCAGCCTCAGCGACCGGGACGCTGTCGAAAACCCCGACTGGTGGGGCGGCGAACCCATCTGGGTGACCGCCGAACAGCAGGGTCGCACGGCGGCCACCTACTTCTGGCCCGGGTCCGAGGCCCCTGTGCAGGGCGTGCGTCCCTCCGAATGGTTTCGGTACGACGAGAGCGTGCCCGGCACCACCCGCGTGGACCAGGCCCTGGAGTGGCTCGATCGTCCGGCCGAGACGCGCCCCGACCTCCTCACGCTCTACTTCAGCCGCGTCGACACGAAGGGACACTACTACGGCCCGCGCTCCGACTCGGTCGCTACGGCCCTGCGTGAGGTCGACGGCTTTATTCAGCGCCTGCTCGATGGCCTCGACGCCCGGAATCTCACGGACGAGGTGAACCTCCTGTTAACCTCCGACCACGGCATGAGCTCCATATCCCGCGACCGCACCATCGTCCTCGACGACTACATCGACCTCGACGACGTGCGGCTCACCGCCCGAAACCCGGTGGCGATGATGGAGCCTCGCTCCGGCGTATCGGTCGACTCAGTGGTGACGGCGCTCGACCGGGTTCCTCACCTGTCGGCGTACCGTAAGGGGACGCTGCCGGATACCCTTCATTTCGATGCCCACCGCCGCATTCCCTCCGTAATCGCCCTGGCCGATGAGGGGTGGAGCCTCCGAACACGGGCGTGGATGAAGCGAAATCCGGACTGGGACGGGGGCGGGACGCACGGCTACGATCCCAGATACGAAACCATGCATACTCTACTCCTGGCCCGCGGGCCCGCTTTCCAGGCGTCGGCTACGGTGGAGCAAATGTCGCTGCTCCACCTCTACGAACTGATGTGCGCGGTGCTCGACCTGGATCCGGCCCCCAACGACGGGCGACTGGAGGCCGCGCGGCCCCTCCTCGCCCCCGACGCGGTCCCTACGCCCGCGACCCCATAGAGCTCAGAGTTCCTGCACTTGCCAGAATTCCCGCCCCCCTGCGCGCTCAGTCGGCGACTCCATCCTCCCCCTCTTCGCGACGATCTTCCATCTCCTCCGCCCGCTCCTCCAGCTCCTCGGCCTGTTCGCGGAGGCGACGGGCCTCTTCTCGAAGGTGCTCCGGGGCTTCTCGCTCCATCCGCTCACGCAACTGGTCGAAGTGGCGGCGGAGACTGTCGGCGTACTCCTTCTGCCGACGGATCAGGCTGTCTACATTCAGGTCAAACTCGAAGTCCTCCCGGTTGAATTTATCGAAATAGAAGGTGCTGTCCGCAGTCCCGTCATCGAACTCATCGCCTGAGATCCGGTCCTTGAAAGATCGGGCGAGGCTATCGGCCTGCCATCGCACCTGTAGGGCTCGGTGCTCCAGGCTGTCGAGATCAAATCGCTCCCGGAACATCCGTTTCAGACTGTCTGCGTCGAACCGAGTTTGGATCAGCCGTTTGAGGCTGTCGGGATCGATGTCTCCCAGGATGGCCCGTTCGAGACTGTCGACCTCCACCGCTTCACGGTCCACGATAGTGACCACGCGCCGATTCGAATCGCCTCGTACCGATACGACCGCCGGTTCCTCCTCCGAGTCCTGCCGTGGAGACGATGACGGTTCGGGCACGTCTTCCTCCGCCAGGGCCTTTGCTTCAGAGGAGGTCGCCTCCGTGGAAGACTGCTGTGACGCACAAGCAGCCAATCCGACGGGAACAGTGACCATCAACAGCACGACGGCCACGATTGAAAGCCGCCGCCCAGTCGTAGAGGGCGCCTCCGGCGGCCCCACGAGGCGCTGAATACGATTGAGTAGCGATCCATCGGTAGCCGCCGGGCCCCACGCGGTCGTCGCCGTACCCTCGACGGCCTGCTCAGCCAACGCGGTGAGGGCCTGCGCGTAGGTCGTCCGCTCCGAGCCTGCCTGCACCACGAGGTCGTCACAGCACGCCTCCCGCGCCTGCCGCACCTGCCGCGAGACCCACCACGTAGCCGGGTGGAAGAAGAGGAGCGTCTCCACGACCGCCTGCAGCCGCCCCACGAGCACGTCGTAACGCCGGACGTGGGCCAGTTCGTGCAGCAGCAACGCCTCCACCTGCGCGGGCGGGAGGCCGGACAGAAAGCCCGCGGGCACGAGAATCACGGGCCGCCACCACCCGGCCAGCACCGGGCCGTCGACCCGATCGGATTGGCGCAGGTCCACAGAGGCGCCAACTCTCATTCGGTCGGCAAGCGTCCGGAGACGGTCCTGCCACTCGGGCGGCGCCGATCTGCTGCTCCGCCGCACCCGCCGCATCCGCCACGCTCCACCACCGAGGCGAAGGGCGACGATGATTACCCCGAGGCCCCAGGCAACCACGCCCCACGGCAGTGCGGGCTGAATCCTGGACGCGGCCCAGGCCCACCACGAAGCGGGAGGCGCAGCGGCGGGCTCTGTGGCGTAAGACGCTTCGGCACTCGTAACCTCATTGTCCACGACCCCCATCGAGGCAGGCGCCCCCGGCGCCGAGGGGTCCACGCCCCCGCTCAGAACCACCCCGGTTCCGATGGGAAGCGCGAGGAGCCCAAGAAGGGCGACGCACCCTACGGCATAACGGACCCGTGGCGGGTGATGGCGCAGCAGATGCAGTGCCCCCGCGAGTACAGCGGCCATGAGCGCCCCCTGCCACACGAAATGTAGAAGGGTCCACCCCAGCAGTTCGACAGTCGGTGCGTGGAGGAGAGACCAGAGGCTAGGCATCGTCATGGTCATCGTCGTCGATTTGAGCGAGAAGGTCGCGGATTTGGTCGAGCTCGTCGCGGGACACGTCCTCCGTCGAGAGCGCCCGCATCACGAGTTGCCGCGCCGACCCCCCGAAGGCCCGGTCCAGCAGATCGTCCACGAGGCGGCGCTGCGTGTCGGCCTCCTGGACCGCCGGGGCGTACACGTGCGCCCGCCCCGACTCGTCGCGGGTCACGAGACCCTTGTCTAGCATGAGCTGGAGGTGCTTCAACACCGTCGTGTAGCCCTGGTCGGTGTCGAGGTGGTCCTGCACCTCGCGGACGGTGGACGGGCCGTGGGCCCAGAGCACGCGCAAGATGGCAAGCTCGGCGTCGGTAGGCAGGGGAGCGTCGAGCGGCATGGAGGGAGGTAGGCTGCTGAAATACGAACTCGTTCGTACCTACTACGAAGAGTTTCGTATGTTTCGGGGAGGTCCTCCCTTCTCCGTGCTCTCCTTCGGCGGCTTTTCCTTCCCTACTGCTGCCCCGGTCTCGTACTCTGGGGAGACGTAGAGGCCTCGCTCTCTTCCTCGCCGAGACGAACCATCTCGTCGGCAAACGGCGTCAACGCATCCGTCTGGTGGCTGGCGACAATGGCGAGCCCTCCCTCCTCGACAAAGGCCTGAATGAGCTTCGCGGTGGCCTCGGTGGTGGCCGTGTCAAGGCTGCGGAGCGGCTCGTCCATCAGCACCACCGCCGGCTCGGCCACAAACGCGGCGGCAATCTGGGCCTTCTGCACCATGCCGCTCGAATAGGTGCCGATGAGATTCTCGCGCCGCTCGTCCAGCCGGAGGCGATTGAGCAGCGCATCGATGCGGGCCGGTCCCTCGTCGTCGGTCCACTGCCCGCGGCTGCGCAGAATCCATTCGAGCAGCTCGACGGCGGTCAGGTGCTCCGGCAGTTCGGGCCCGGCGTGGACGAGGCCCACGTCCTGCAGATAGCGGTATGGCCGCTCGTGAATGTTGAGGGCTCCGTAGCGGACGGTTCCACTCGTCGGGTAAGCCTGCACGGCCAGGAGGCGCAGGAGCGTGGTTTTTCCTGCCCCGTTGGGGCCTACGAGCACGGTCAGGGTGCCCGGGACAAACGACCGTGAGAGGCCGTCGAGGACGGGCGGCCCGTCGCCGTAGCGCTTGGTCAGCGCGTCGAGGGTAAGCGAAGCAGCCATAAGGCGATCCAGATTCAGGAGGCGCGTATCGAAGCGTGGAGGTCCTACGCCGTGGCGCGAGTGCGACCTTCGGCCGCGAGGGTGACGGCCGCCGCCGCTACGATCGATAGGGCCAGGTGCACCGCGGCCCAGGTGCCCACCCAGCCCCACCCGTACGTGTCCCCGAACAGCACCACGAGCGCGAGGCTTCCCACATGCGGCCCGAACCAGCGCAGGTTGACGAACGTGCGGGCGCCGATCCAGTCGGCTACCGACTGCATGGAAACCTGGAAGGCGCGCGGGGCCGCCGAGGGCGTGCCCAGCACCGCACCGGCCGCCACCTGCCCGGCAAATATCACCAGCAGGTACGTCGTGATGACGGCCGGGGCCACACCGCGGATGCAGAAGAGCCACAGGCCGAGATGCGCCACCGCTACGAGGCGACCCAGGGGCAGGCGGCGGTCGAGCTGCCGTACGCTGGCCCACGCGGCCGGGCGCCATCGCCGCGGCACCCAGTAGAGGGCGTCGTAGGGCACCGGTTCGCGGTCGGTAGCCGCCACCGTGCCGCCCCCCAGCACCTCGGCGTAGAAGGCGGTGGTGTGGTAGAAGTGCCGGTCGTACGCGGTCCGGCGCCGTCCCAGGCGCGCCCCGGCCCAGCCGAGCAGCAGAAGCCCAGGCCCCCACGCAAGCAGCCCCGTGCCTACCTGTGCCCCCGCCGCGGTGGCGACCACCGCCGCCACGGCTACCACAAAGCACCGGGTGGTGGCAAAGAGGGCGGGCACGAGCCCACGCGGCAGGTCTACGCCCTGGCCCTGTTCCTCTACCGCCTGGGCGTACCACTGCCCCGCCTGCCCCTCCTGCCAGGCCTGCGAGCGGGCTCCCAGGGTGGCAAAATGCACAAAGCTATCCAGCGCCGCGCCCAGAATGAGCAGGAGTCCCTGGCCCAGGGCCGCTGTCTTGAGTCCCAGACGGCGGAGGGGCCCGCCCGGATCCGCATATGCCAAAAGCACCGCCGGAACCGCCACGAGCAGAACAAGCGGCGCCAGCCGGCGCCCGTGATAGCGCAGCAGACGACGCGGCGCCCAGTTGAGCCGCTGCAGGGTGGCCACGTTCGGGTCCGGAAACAGCACGTTGGGCGGCGCGACGGCAAACACACCCGCCGCCACAAAGGCCCACAACCGCAGCCCGTCGGCCCGGGTCGCCGGATCTGCCCCGGCCGCCAGCAGCACGGCCGCAGCGCTCAATACGCCGAGGAGCAGCGCGTACGCCAACCGGGACGCCCAGCCGGCGCCGTAGCGGATGGGACTGGGAAGGGAGGACGGACGCGGCACAGTCGTTGGGGAGCGGCGATCGAAAACTAGCGGCGAACAGATATGCGTAAAAACGTACGGTCAGAACCGCCGCCTGTCCACGTCTCCACGGGAAAATCGGACCAAATGCCGGCGTCCAATGCACGCCAGAGATCGGGGGACCGTCGTTGAGCTGGCTTCCCAACTGCCGTTCCCCCGTCTCTTCGCAGAGGCCTCCTAGAAAACCTATCGTCACCTCCACGCATACACGCTCTGACCGTTTGCCGCTCTCTCGCACCTGTCGCCGTCCGGTTATGCCTACGAGCACGCTCGCCGATTCGCTCTACGAGCGCCTGCGTCAGTCTTTTCCCGCCGATCAGGCCTACACGACAGATGACTGGACCGCAGACGCCCTACCGGGCCCGGTGCGTCACCACCTTATCCACCTAATGCGCCACCACGGCCGGCAGGAGGCCCGTCGCCTGCGGCATGCACGCACCGAGTGGGTCAACCACGACCACCCGGACGTGGAGCAAGCCGCCGGGCCCTTCTTCGACGCCGTGGAGGCCCACGCCCAGGTCCCCGCGGACCAGTGGACCGAAACGCTTCGCACGGCCACCCGTCGCACGACCAATCACCTTGTACGGCCCGTGCCCACACTGGCATCGTTCATCTTCGAAGAGGCGTCCGGCGCATTGCCGGTGGCGGAGATTCAGTGGCGGATGCACTTCTTTGGGCCCTACGACTACCTCCCCAACGCCGTGGAGGCGTTTGCCACCAAGCACGACCGCGACCGCCTCACCCCCGACACCGTCGAGCAGGTGCTCCAGCGCGTCGACGAGCGCATGACGGCCGACTTCGACGCCGAGCGATGGCTCCAACTGCTCGATCCCCTTTTCGAAACGGCTCAGCGCGCCACCGGACGCGGGCAGGTGTCGATCCCGCTGCTCCGTACCTTCTTTGAGGAAAAACGAGCCGCCTCAATCATCGATCGGCTCGACGCCCACGAGCGTGAGAACGGTGGCGAGGCCGTAGCCCCCCACACGCTCCGTCGACTCCTCGAGACGGCTCAACGCGCGGACTCGTCCCCCCCAAGCGAGCCGTCGCCCAGCCCGGGAACCGATTCGACCCCGCAACCAGCCCCAACGAATTCCCCGCTGTCCGCTGACATACAGGACGTAGCCCCCCCCTCTCGCCCTTCTGCCCCGGAAGAAACGTCCTCCGAGGATCCACCCAACGGGCCCACCCCAATGTGGAAGCAGTTCGAGCAGGACACCGTCCGGCGGAGCAGCGAGGTCGACGCCCCAGAGCACGGCAACGCCCAACCGCTCTGGGCCCAATTCCAACAGGGCCCCGCATCCCCTTCAGACTCTTCTCCTGCCTCGTCCAGACCAGGCCCTGCGGCGTCACCTTCGTCCCCGAACGACTCAGCCCCCTCTCCCGACGGCGAAGATCTCGCCGCACTTGAGGAGGACGTATTCGGGACCGCCCCTGCCCCCAAGCGCTCAGTCTACGTGCAGAACCTGTTCCACGGCGACCAGGCGGCCTACCGACAGGCCCTCGATCGCCTGCGCACGACAGACCGCTGGAGCGAGGCCTCGCAGACCATTGCGCGGGAGGTCTTCCGTGCCAACCAGATCAACATCTACAGCGACGCGGCGGTGCACTTCACCAACGCCGTAGAGGCAGGGTTTAAAGAGGCGTAGCGGTGGATCTATCCCCGCGGATACTGTCCTGCTGTTTCTCAGTGCTCCCTTTCGAGCCCCCTCCCTTGCCTCCAGCCGGGCGCACGCAACTGCGTGAGAGGTCACGGATGCTCGTCGTTTTCCTCCCGCAGGCGGCGGGACACGAGCATACAGAGAGCCCCGAGCGTGGGATCGTCGAGAGCGTAGTACACATGCACCCCCTCCCGGCGCCGCGCGAGCAGTCCCTCGTCCGCCATCGTGCGCAGGTGCTTGCTCACGTTGGACTGCCGCAGTCCCGTCGCCTCCACGAGGTCGCCCACCGCCTGCTCTCCGCTCGACTGTAGCGCGTTAAGCAGTGTAAGGCGGGCCGGCTCCCCCAGCACCTCGAAGCGCCGGGCAACGGCGTCAATCTCATCCAGGGGGACCAGGGGACGGTTCATGGTCGAGCAGGGCCGCGGCATGGAGCTGAACGGCCGTTCGGAGCGAGTGCGCTAAAAGGTGAGGTGGAGACGTGCGTTGAGGGTGCGGGGGGTGAGCCGCTTGGGAACCCGTTCAAAGTTCCCGGTCCAGCTGTAATCGACGGTGTTGTCCATGTCGAAGAGGTTGAGCACTTCGAGCGTGAGCTCAAGATTCACGGGCCCACCAATGCCGTCGCCCAGTACCTCGATGCGCTTCGTGGCGCCCACGTCTACGCGCCGGTACGAGGGGAGCCGCCCACTCATCCGCTCACCGGGCACACGCGTCTGTACCCCATCGGCCACCTCCGGGCCGGGGTTGGCGGGCGTGTAGGGAAGTCCGCTGCCGTAGAGAAGACGCAGGTGTACCTTCCACGATTTATCGCCCGGCACGTAGTCCTGCAAGAACGCCGAAAAGGTGTGACGCTGGTCGGCGGGGCGGGGCAGGAGACCCTGACGGTTTTCGCGGAGCCGATCGGTAAAGGAGGCCAAAGCCTCGTCTTTGAACCGCTCGCGCGCCACCAGGAAGCTGTAGTTAAACCAGCTGTCGAGCCCCGGCACAAACTCGCCCCGCAGCTGCAGGTCGAACCCGTAGGTGTACCCGTCGGTGTCGTTCTCCCCGGAGTAGTTCACCCGCACATCCTCAATGGTGTACGAGATGAGGTTGTCCAGGTCCTTGTAGTACGCCTCCGCCCGCAGGTACAGCCGCTCGTCCGGGAAGAAGTACTCGCCCCCGAGCACGTACTGAATCGACCGCTGGGACTCAATGTCCCGGTTCAGGATGTCGTCGATCGTTCGGCCGAACTGTGGCGTGCCCCGCAGCTCGCGGTAGGTGGGCTTCTGATGATAAATGCCCCAGGATCCGGTGAGGGTGAGGCGGTCGTTGGCCACAAACCGGGCCGACAGGCGCGGCGAGATCGTCCATTCGTCGTTGAACGAGAAGTAGTCCGCCCGTACCCCCCCTGTAACCGTGAGGCGATCTTCCGTGGGCAGCACGTCCACGGCATCCTGCAGATACCCGCCAGCCTGATACTCGTCGAGCGACGCCCCGTCGTCCAGGCTGTTGACCAGCGTGGTGTCCTGATTCGTACCCCGGCTCTTCTGACCGCGAATAATTGTGCGCTCGTCGAGCTGATCGTCGAACCGAAGCTCTCGCACGTGCCAGCCACCGTTCAACACCTGCCGGCCGAGGCGCCACTCGTAGCGCCCCCGGCCAGTGCGCCGCTGCACGTCCACGACGTTGTCGGCCGAGCGGGTGACGGTGGAAAAGCCCCGAAGGAAACAGTTCGCAGAGTTGGCGGGACCGGTCGGGTTAACCTGACAGACCCGGCGGTCACTCTCGATGTCAAAGTTTTCCGTCTCCCGGGTCTCAAAGTAGGCCACGTCGTGCTCGATCGTGAGGCGATCCGTGAGCTCCGCTGTGAGACGCACGCCCCCGAACGCAGTGGTATACCCGTCCTGTCGGGCACCAGAGAGGGTGGAGCGGAGCGCCTTGAAATCTGTATTCGTCCGATCCCCAGGGCTGATGACCCCGAAGTACGTGGTCCGCTCCTCGGGTTCGAGTTCAAAGCTGTTGTCGGCCCAGATGCCGAGTGCCTCCATCGAGACCCGGTCGGACAGGCGGTAGGTAACAAATCCCTGAACGTCCGTGAAGCTAGGGCTGTAATCGCCCTTCAGGTCCTGCGTCCCAAAGAATCGCCCCGGCTGCGCACGCCGCACGCCGAAAGTCCACCCCAGGTCGCCGTCGAGCGCCGAGGACTGCGCGTGGGCGCTGGCGTCGAGGGTCGAGAGGTCGACCGAGCCGCTGAGGGGTTGGTCTTCGGGCTGGGCGTACTGTACGTCGAGCGCCGAGGAGAGCTTGCCGCCGTACTGGGCGGGAAAGCCGCCGGTGTAGAACGTGATGTCCGACGCGAGGGCCGGATTCAGCAGGCCTAGGCCTTCCTGTTCACCCTGCCGCGGGCGAAAGGGGAAGAAGACCTCAAAGCCGTTGATGAAGACTAGGTTCTCGTTATAGCCTCCGCCCCGCACCGAGTATTGCTGAGACAGTTCGTTGTTGGTGGCCACCCCCGGCATGGTCTTCAGGGCGCGGAACCCGTCCTTGAACGGCGTGGGAATGTCCTGGACGGCTTCCGGGTCCACCTTGTAGACCCCAGGCCGATCAGGCACCTCTGCCTCCGTCACCGTCACCCCTTCCATCTCCAGTACGGTCGACGCGAGGGTTGCATTCAACCGTGTGGTGCCCTCCGTCACCCGCACCGTGTCGGTACGCGACGCAAATCCGACCGCCGAGAACCGAAGCACGTAGCGACCGGTGGGGATCTCCAGTCGGTAGCGGCCGTCCGTCCCCGTGGCCGTGCCATAATCGGTCCCTCGCACCAGCACCGTGACACCGGGCAACGGGGCGCGGTCGGTTGAGTCGACGACGGTGCCCGTGATGGTGCCCCAGGTTTGGGCCTGCGCGGAAGCAGCCCCAAGTAGACAGCATGCCCCCAACAGGACGACACGAAAGAGGCGCATGGCGGCAGAGCAGATGCGTTTAGGAAGTCCGGCGACAGCAGTATCAGTCGGGCAAAAGGCACGGGCAGACAAGTCGACAGAGCAGCGAATGAGACCGGAGGCTCCGGGCGTTTCGGCTCCTTTCAGGGATTGGCTTTAAAAACAACACCATGTGATCCGATTCCGTCGCCCAAAGGTTCCGGAACGGACTACAGGCCAAGGGTTCTCGCCACAGCGAGCAATTCCAGGTAGGGGGCCAGGCCCAGCACCGTTCCCGCCACCGCTTGCGAAGGGGTGTGGGCCCGACTCCGAATCCGGGCCCAGAGGACGAGGACTACGAGCCCGATTCCTCCCATCCACTCTACGTGCCCCACGGCCTCGGGGCGGAGCACCCTCCCGGGAACGTGTACGGATAAAAAGGCAAGCGTCGCCACGGCACCGGCTACCGACGCGCAGTGTACCGAAATCTTCCACCGCATCGTGATAAGCCCCAGGAGGCCGGTGTTGACGACATGATACCCGACCAGGGCCGCCAACAGTCGCTGCCCCACCAGTTCCGTCCCCAACACCGCGGCAAAGGCCGCCACGCCCGCCCCCAGCACCACGAGAAACGGCCCTGTACGCTTGGTGCGGTCCCGAATTTCCAGCGACGCAACGTGTCCCTGTGCTCGCATCCAACCCACGTAGGCAAGCGGCATCAGAACTAGAAAGACAACCGCGATCCCAACCCCCTTGCCCACGTCAAGGGGAGGGGCTCCCACATGCGCGAGGGCGGTTCCGTATACCACGGGGGGCAGTACGAGGGGGTTTGCCACGTAGCTTACGAACAGCGCCCCCCACAGCCCGATTCCTCCCGGCGCCTCAATCCCAGACGCAGAGACAACGGCGGAGGAGTCGGACGACATGCCAGTTGGAGACGAAAGGAAGGGGAGACTTATGGAGGCTTCCACGTTGCCGCGACGGCTTTGGCGAGGATCCTGCCGGCCCCTTTGGGACTCCCCTGTGTGCCGTCGGCAATCCTGCGCGACCACAATCCTGCGCGAACCCTGCGCGATTACATCAAGACGACGGCGGCTAAGGCGAGCAGAATGACCCCGATCAACAGGACGATTGTATAGATGAGCAGGAGCAGGAACGCCTTGACCAACGACTTGATGAGCCCCTGATCGTACACGTGGGCCAGCGCAAGAACAAGGTACAGGAGCGGCGACGCGTCGATCCACCCCGCGGCGGTGTGCAGCCACGGCATATCCGTTTCGCCAAGCAAAATGCCTACGGTAAAGGCGAAGAAGGCAAAGGCGTGCACGTGGAGGCTAAAGATGAGATGCTCGACGTACAGCCGCGACCGGCGGATGTAGAGCAATTTGAGCAGAAACGCGAAGATGGGGAGCATGAGAAACATGACGTAGGGGCCGCGGTCGATCATGCTCGCCAAGAAGTCCCGCGGATTCCGAAGGGCGTCGGCCACCTTCGCGCGAAGCATCTGTTCAAGCCGCGACTGCGTCTCGGGCTCCCCCACCATCACATTCACCGTCTCGGGATTATTCTGGAACGCCCGGGCCCACTCCTCCCGTTGCTCGGGACTGCCGAGAAACGACGGCGCCGACGCCACCGCCGCCGTGTCGCTCGTCCCGCCGTCCGCCCCGGCCTGAGCAGGCGTCACTTGTGGATTGAACGGAAACTGGAAGCTCTGCCCGGCGGTGAAGGCGAGGACGGTAAACAGTAGAAATGTGGTAAAGAGGTACAGCCGAAAGGGCCGGATGTAGCGCTTGCGGCGGCCGTTGACGTATTCCTTGGTGAGACGCCCCGGCAGGAAGAGAAACTTGGGGAAGGTGTGCAGCACCCGCATGTCGAGCTCAATGACGGCCTCCAGCGCCTCATTGAGCATGTGCCAGAGCGGCACGACCCGATCGGCCGCCCGCTGTCCGCACTCTGAGCAGTAGGGGCCCTGCAGCAGGGCGCCACAATTTTCGCACTGGTCCTCCGGGGTGTCGCGTTCGGTGGAGCCGGAAGAAGGGGAAGCGGAGGACTCCGACGACGATGCGCGCGCCGATTCTTGCCCGGACGCGCCTGATTCGGAGGACGGATCCTCGTCCAGATCGGCCATCGCCTCGATCTGGGCCAGGGCATCCTCGGCGGCGGCGCGCGCGTCTTCCGGGTCGGACGCAGCCTCTCCGGAACGTGCCTCATCGCCGAGGCCCTTTCGGGCATCGTCCTCAAACCGATCCGAGCCGGAGCTAGACGAGGATGCACTCATCGCGACAATAGGGAAAGATGGCTTCCGGGCGGTTCTCTTTTAAGTGCACGCACAACGGTCCCAAATGTTACGCTACCGCGAAGATCGGGGCGGCCCAGTCGCTGTACGTACACTGTTCTGCCCATCCTGAGTGCAGGACGAGAGACGAAAATCAGTACGCCTGCGCGAAGAGCACGCGTCCTTCGGACCGCTCGCCCGTAAGCATGTCTTCTCCCTCTTCGTGCTCGTCACGGTCAAACGGGATGAGCCGGATGGTAGCGGAAGTTTCCTCCTGGATGCGCTCTTCGGTTTCCGCCGTCCCGTCCCAGTGCGCCCACGCGAAGCCGCCCCGGCCAATGACCTCCCGGAACGCGTCGTAGTCGTCTACGACGTGGGTGTTGTCCTCGCGGCGCGACTGGGCCCGGTCGTACAGACTCTGTTGCATGTCGTCGAGCAGATCCGCCACGCGGTCCACAATGCCCTCCTGCGGCACGATCTCTTTTTCCTGCGTGTCGCGCCGGGCAACCTCCACGTTGTCGTTTTCGAGGTCGCGCGGGCCAAGTGCCAGCCGCACCGGCACACCCCGCACCTCGTGCTCGCTGAAGCGCCAGCCGGGGCTCTGGGTGTGGTTGTCATCCATCTTCACCCGGAGGCCACGGTCCTCTAACTTCTCCCGCAGGCGTTCGCACTTCTCCAGCACCGGCCCCTCCTGATCGTCGTCGAAGAAGAGGGGCACGATCACCACCTGGTGCGGCGCCAGCTTGGGCGGCAGGACGAGGCCCTGATCGTCGGAGTGCGTCATGATGAGGGCGCCGACGAGACGGGTGGAGACGCCCCACGAAGTGGCCCACACGTACTCCTCCTCATTGTCCTCGTTAGTGAACGTGCAGTCGAACGCCTTCGCAAAGTTCTGGCCCAGGAAGTGACTCGTGCCGGCCTGCAGCGCCTTGCCGTCCTGCATCATGGCCTCAATGCAGTAGGTGTCCACCGCGCCGGGAAAGCGTTCACTCTCCGTCTTGCGCCCCTGCAGCACCGGCATCGCCATATAGTCCTCGGCGAACGTAGTATACACGTCGAGCATGCGCTCGGCCTCTTCGATGGCCTCGGGTTCCGTGGCGTGGGCGGTGTGCCCCTCCTGCCACAAAAACTCGGCGGTACGCAGAAACAGGCGCGGTCGCATCTCCCAGCGGACGACGTTGGCCCACTGGTTGTAGAGCAGCGGCAAGTCGCGGTACGACTGGATCCACTTCGAGTATGTGTCCCAGATAATCGTCTCGGAGGTCGGGCGCACGATGTAGTTCTCCCCCAGCTTGGATTCTGGGTCGGGGATCAGGTTGCCCTCCTCGTCCTGCGTGAGGCGCGAGTGGGTGACCACGGCGCACTCCTTCGCAAAGCCCTCCACGTGCTCAGCCTCCCGCTCCATGTAGCGCTCCGGGATGAAGAGCGGAAAGTAATAGTTCTCGTGCCCCGTATCCTTGAACATCTGGTCCAGCTGGTCGCGCATGTTCTCCCACAGCGCCATGCCGTTGGGCTTGATAATCATGCACCCGCGAGCGGGCGAGTTTTCGGCCAACTGGCCGTTGCGCACGACGTCCTGATACCACTGCGAATAGTCTTCGTCGCGGGGCGTTACTGCGTCTGCCATGTTGTGTGGGAAAAGAAGGGAACCAAAGGCGAACGAGCGACGGGACCGCGGCTGCTGTGCCCCAACCAGAGTAGCATCGGGGCACCGCAGGAATTTGTGCGGACACGACACGTCAATATAGGATTTCGGCCCCGCAGATATCAACGGGCGGAACCGGTGTTCGTCGTTTCTGCAGATCTGAACCAGCTACGAAACACGTTTTATCGAATCTTATTATCGAATTTCACAACCTCGAAAACACAGGCAGGAATCTTAACTCATGGGTCGTTTCACTTTCCCTCTTCCGGTCGTGTTGCCGGCGCTGGCTCTGCTCGTCCTCACAGCTGGTGGACTGCTTCCAACAGCCACGGCACAAACCCCGTCCTTCAATCCGGATGCGCCTCTCTCGTCGCTCCGGGCGGCCCATCTAGACACGGACCAACAACGCCTCCAGTTGGCAACGCAGCTGTTGGGCGCGCGGGCCCACACGGAGATCAGCCACGCCGAATATCGAGACGGTGTTCGGTTTTTTCGGGCGAACCACCCGACGTTCTACGGCAACTTCTTCGGGGATCCATTTTACGCGACCTACGATGCTCGGTACGCCAAACTCGTTCGCGCCCGGCAACGAGCCGAGACAGACGTCAATCCAGCGAACAGTTTCTGGAGTCCTACGAGCTTCTACTGCGCCCCCATGTCTTACGACCCGGCCTTCGGCGGAACGTGCACAGGAATCGCGTTTGCCCAGTCGGATTTCTTCTGGGTGCCCAGCTTTCTCCTGCCCCGGTTCACCCCTTCATTCGTAGAGTCCGCGTTTCCCTTATGGCTTTCAACGGCACACGGGTACAATCGTGCCCTGGGAGACTACCGGCCGCAGTCTGCGAACCACGTGTCACGGCTGCCTATCGGTCGGTCTCGCTCCGCCCCTGACGCACTGCATGCAGATGATCTCCCTACCCAACTCGCGTCGATTGACCTGCCCGCCCGTCCCAACGCCGAGACGCCCCTTGAGGATCACCGTCCTGCGGAGACCATCCAACCGCCTACCCATGCCCCTCGCCAGGTCCAACTCCCCGACGACCTGCATACCACCATCCAGGAAACTGCCGCCTCGCTCCGGCAAACCGAACTGGAAATCCGCCTGCGGCGCGAGATCCGCGAGGAGTATGGAGGGCGCCGAGCCCTTTCGCCTCGGGAGCGCATCCGACTCACGAGGCGGCTTTCACGGACCGTGTACTCGGAAAACGAGCAGTTGACAGACCGCCGTTTGGGAGATCGCGACTCCAACGTCCAGGTCGATCGAAGTGCGGTTCGCTCCCGACCGATATCCCCACCGGACGTGCAGGGCCGTCGAGCCAACACGGAGACATCGTATCGCACGGTTTCCCGCTCCCCTAAGGACTCGCCAGTCACACCCGATCATTCCGAGGCTCGTACCGAGAAGGTAGGGGACGGGAATTAATTGCGTTCGCGTGCTCTCCAGGTCAGGTTCGGGGGCAGACTGAGACCTGACCGGCCATATGCTTTGAATCCCAAAATTCGTCGGACAATTCCGGCGCAGTGCCTCCAGGGAGTCGTCGCTAGGGTTTCTTTTTCTTGTCTCTGCCTCACCTGCGACCGATCTTCGTTACTTTCGTGAGGGAGGAGGCGGCTATGTGGGTGCCATACATACTCAGTATGCCGCCCCAATCGCAGCAACAATTGAGGAGGCCGCGACGTTGTATAGGAGTCCAATACGCGCCCTAAAGCCCACCCCGAGGTGGTCTGCCATGACCTACGTCTATCGGTTCTTGCCCTTCGCACTCCGCCACGCAGGACTGCTTCTTGTTCTGGGCGCCCTGACGATCGGACTCACCGGTTGTTACACGCAACTTCAGGTGGCGGATACGCCGGAGAAGGATCGTCGCGTTGAGCAGAAGAAGGAGTATGCCGACGAGTACCGACGCGAGTATCGTCGGGATGCACAGCGGACGAAGGAGCGGCGCAAGCGGACCACCTACCGGTATGACTACCATATTTACGACTACGGATGGGCCTACAGCGGATGGCACTACGATCCGTTCTTCCACGATTACCGGGACTATGATCCGTGGTACGGGTCGCGCTTTTCGGTCTCGTTCTACTTTGGGGACCCGTATTTCCACTCATGGCGATACCGGCCCTGGTACCGCTCCCGGTTTGGGCCAGGCGTTTATCGGCCGTACTTCGGGAATATCTACTACGGCGATCAATACTACTATTTCGACGACGGGCCTGACTACCGCCCGGATCGGGACTACAGACCTCGGGGCACCGCGATTGGGCGCGGTACAACTCGGGGGGAACAGCGGACCACCGACCGGAGCGTCACCCGCTCGTCGTCCAGCGCCGATGCGCGTACTGGTCGGATTGGCCGCACCCGTGAGAATGCACGATCGGCGCGTGTGGGGCGGTCCCCGGCCCGAGTGGACCGAACACGCTCGTCGACCCGCATCGGGCGTTCCTCACAGACCGAGGACCGGACGCGCGCACGGCGCTCCAAGCAACCGCGCTCAGAGTCCGCCGGGTCGCGATCCGGCCGCACGGACTCCCGTGACCGATCGGCCCGAACGCGATCCGGGAGTCGCGACGCGGAGCGCTCCTCCGGTGCTCAACGCCCCCCCCGAAGCCGCGACCGGAGCGACGCCAGCGACGGCGACCGTCAACTTCGGTCTAACGCCCGCAATACTCCCTCGAACTCCAGTGGCCGAATCGGGCAGCAGTCCCCCGATCGCGTCCTGCCCGACATGACCCGCCGGTCTCTTCCGGACCGGATTCGGGTTCCAGACTACGACGAGCGACGGTCACAGCTCCGGCGACAGCAGGCCGAGCGACGCTCCTTTCGGTTCGATCGGCGGTCGTTTGATCGCTCTCGCTCCGCGTTTTCCCCCCGCGACCGCACCACACGATCCCAGTCGGCACGGACGGACCGACGGCAACGCGCCACACCAAACCAGTCGTCCTCCGCTACCAACCGCACCCGGTCGAGCCAACGAAACACCTCCTCCGGAGACGACGGCGGCCGGTCGCGGGACCGAAGCCGCGACGATGACGGACGGTAACCTCCCCCGGTCGCCTTCCCCCCGCCTTCTCTCCGTGCGGTGCAGTGTCCGAGAGGCCCGTGCTCGTCTCACGGGCCTTTCGTGTGGATCGTCGGCCTATTTCACTCGTCTCCTCCCCCCTTATGCCCCGGTCGTTTCGACTCGCAGCAGTTGTGTCCCTGTTGGCTAGCGGCCTCCTGTGGGCCGGCCTTTCCTCTCCCGCGCAGGGACAGACGCTCACCGACGTCATTCGCTATTCCCAGCGCCTGCCTGCGGGGGGAGGCCCCGTGGCTGGACAGGCCGGGGCAGGACTGTCGGCGGGCCTCGGTGCTCCCAAGGCCTTGTTTCAAAACCCCGCCGGACTCGGCTGGCTCTCGTCATCGGCCCTGAGCGGCGACTTTGCCGTCAATCGCACACGGTCCGACACACGGTTTTCCACGCCCGATGCCACCGGCTCCACCGACCGGGCCGTGAGCGACTATCAGGTCGGCTCCATCGCGGGGGCCTACTCGTTTCCCACCACCCAGGGCTCCCTGGTCATCGGAGCCTCGTTTCACCAGTCGAACACCTACGAACGGGGATTCGACGTGGGCGCGGACAACCGGACGAATTCAATCACGGGGACCTTCCTGCCTGCGAGCAACGGGTTCGAGGTGGACAGTGAGGACTTGATCTTCAACAGTGTCCGCTCCCGCATTGCTTACGAGGCGGGGGCGATTGACTTTTCACGTCCTAGATTCGACGAGAACAACCCTCCGTTCTTCTTCCAGGCCGCCAATCCACGCTCTGCGGCCGTAGACGGCCAGATGACTCTTGCGCAGCAGGAGAACCTTACGGAGTCGGGCCAGATGAACGAGTTGAGCGTCGGGGTCGCCACGGCAATCGCCCCCAACGTGATGCTCGGTGGCGGCCTCAACGTGGTCTTCGGTTCATATACGTTCGAACGATTCTACCGAGAAACCGACGCGAGCGGCCTCCTCCCCCCCGAGGATCCTCAGAATCCGCAGCCCCCATACGACCCGTACTTTCTGGAAGGAACGACCATTGAGGGCTTCGACGAGATGCAACTCGAGGAGCGTATCGACACCGATCTGTCTGGGGTCAACTTCCGGTTTGGTCTCTCGGCGGCGGCGACCGGGGCCCTGCGGTTGGGCGTGCACGTGGAATCGCCTACATGGCTGAACGTGGACGAGGTCTTCGGGACGGAGATGCGCACCTTCTTCGACTGCGATTTCTCGTCCGGGTCCTGCGTGCGCCCGAATGAGCCATTCAGCAGCGGCGACCTGACCGGCAACGAATTTTCCTACGACATCCGCACGCCCTGGCGCATCGGGGCGGGGGCGCAGTACTCGCGCAATGGCGTGACCCTGGCGGCCGGGGCCACCGTGGTCGACTGGACGCAGGCGGAAATCAGCGCCGAGGATGAGAGCTTTGCCCCTCTCAACCGAGACATTCAAGGACTCGATGCGACGGTGAACCCGCGCGTGGGACTCGAATATTCGGGCGATGCGTTCGCCCTCCGTACCGGGGTGGCCTACCAGCCTAGTCCCAGGGAGCAATCGTTCGAAGACATCGACGGCAATACGGTCGACGGCGACCAGCTTTTTCTGTCGGCCGGGGCCAGCGTGTCGATTGGCGAGCAGTCCACGCTACACGTCAGCTGGCTGCAGGAACGGTTTGACGACCAGTTCACGTCGTACAGCGGCCCGGGTGGCGCCCCTACGGTCCGGGAGGCCCTTCGCCGCAATCGATTCCTCATCGGCCTCACGTACCGGCCGTAGCGAGGAGCTACCTATCGGAAGCCCCCTGTCGCTCGTCGAGCAGGCGCTGGTACTTGTCAGCGGCGCGGTTGTGCTCCCGCAGCGTGCGACTAAAGGTGTGCCCGCCCGTGCCGTCGGCCGCAAAGTAGAAGTAGTCGTGCTGCTCCGGGGACGCGGCGGCGCGGAGGCTGGAGGGCGACGGGTTGGCGATGGGGCCGGGCGGCAGGCCCTGAATCTGATAGGTGTTGTACGGATGGTCGATCTCAAGGTGCTTATAGAGCACGCGGGTCACCCGCTCCCCGCCCCGGTCCGTGAGCGCGTACTGCACGGTGGGATCGGCCTGGAGGGGCCACCCCCGCTCCAGCCGGTTTAGGTACACGCCCGCAATCCGCGGCTTCTCGGCGCTAAAAAGAGCTTCTTTCTCGACGATTGAGGCGAGCGTAACGACCTCCTGCTTCGTAAACCCAAGCCGCTTGGCCCCAGTGGCCAGCTCGCGTTCGTAGAAGCGGTCGAAGGCTTTCTTGACCCGGCGGACCACGGTCTCGGGCCGGGCCTGCCAGTAAAACTCGTACGTCTCGGGGAGTAGATAGCCGAAGAGACGTGAGGGCACAGTGCCCAGTTCGCGGGCAAGACTCGTGTCGCGAAGTGCAGCGCGGAACGCATCGGCATCCCGTTCGAGCGCTGCGCCCATCGTTTCGGCGAGCACTCCGGCCTGGTGACCGGCCGGTAGTCGCAGTCGGACCGGATCCTGCAGGCCCCGCCGCAGCTTGTCGAGCAACCGGTAATTGGAGATCCGCGGCGGAATGCGGTAGTGGCCCGCTTTTATCTGATTCCCCCACCCCGTCACCGTCGCCACGGTCCGGAACGTGGCGCTCGATGCCAGCACGCCCGCACGGCTGAGCGAGTCAATGGTCGCGTCGAGGGACGGATCCGCAGGCAAGTAGACGCTGCGGGGCGCGTCGTACCCCGGCGTATTGGGGCCAACGACCACCGTCCCTCCAATGCCGGCGACGAGTCCCCCGCCGAACAGAAGGAGAGCAGCCAGGCCAAGCAGCCAACGCGAACGCATGAGATCGTATGGGTCCATCGAATGGTTGGGCCCGCTCTACAGTTGAAGCCCCGCGTCGATGCCCAGCGTCGCGGGGCTCCGGGTTCCCGCCGCGAGGCGCTGCGCCCCGGCCTGCGCGATCATCGCCGCATTGTCCATGCAGTACGGCAGCGACGGCACGGAGACCCCCACGTCCTCCGCCGCCCCTACCGCATTGATGCGCCGCCGCAGCGATGAATTCGCCGCCACGCCCCCCACCACGGCCACGTGCTCGGCCCCTACCTCATCGATTGCACGCTGCACGGCATCGACGAGCACATCAACCACTGCGGCCTGTACCGACGCGCACAGATCGGCAAGGTGCGTGTCGAGGAGCTCCGCCCGCTCGGCCTCCGATCGATCGCGGAGGTAGTAGAGGACCGAGGTCTTGAGGCCACTGAACGAAAAGTCGAAGTTTTCGAGCCGGCTCCGTGGGAAGTCGTGGAAGTCCGGGGCGCCCTGCTCGGCATGCTGGTCGATGGCGGGCCCGCCGGGGTATCCAAGCCCAAACAGCTGCGCCACCTTGTCGAATGCCTCCCCGGCCGCGTCGTCGCGGGTGCGCCCGAGCACGTCATGCCGAAAATCGTCGTCCACACGCACGAGCTCGGTGTGCCCGCCCGAAACGATGAGGCAGAGAAACGGACGCGGGGGAGCCGGCGGCTCTAGATCTACAGAGTAGATGTGTCCCTCCAGATGATTTACTCCAACGAGCGGCACGTCGAGGCCCCGCGCAAAGGCCTTGGCGAAGCTGAGTCCCACCATCAGCGATCCCGGGAGCCCCGGCCCGTGCGTCACGGCCACGGCATCGAGCGCACCAGCATCTGTCGACGCATCGTCGAGCGCCCGCCGAACGACCGGTACGATGAGCCGCTGGTGATCGCGCGACGCGATCTCGGGCACCACTCCTCCGTACTCCTCGTGGAGGTCGGCCTGCGAGGACACCACGCTCGCCCGCACCGTACCCTCGTCCCAGACCGCCGCGGCGGTGTCGTCACACGAGGTTTCGATGCCGAGTACGCGCATGTCAGCCGTTCTTTTGGGTGGTGCGAACAGTGGGCCTTGACGGCGACGAATCAGCCCCTCCCACGAACCGCTTGTTACTTAGATCCAGTTGCGGGATGAAGTGCGAACAAACCGGCAGTGTCGAGGTATGAGCCACGTGCTTGTGACGGCACGCCCCGCTGGTCTTCCGCATACCGACGAACGAGGTTTCCATGCGCACAATTCTGCCGCTTCTTTGTCTCGTGTTTATGCTGAGCGTCACGGCACCGGCCCACGCTCAACTCCGTGAGACGGCCGACCGCAACTCCTCAGTCGTCACGCAGCTGTACGACGCTGGTGACGCCGCCACCAATGCCCTCGGCAATCTCTTCGGGGCAAAGGACTTCCGCATGGGACACAGCTACCAAATGTCGTTCTCTTCGTTCGGCGGGAATGCGGCCTCAATGGGCATGTATACCAACTCGATGATGTGGCAGTTTAATCCCAAATGGGCGGCCCGGGTAGACGTGAGCGTCGCTCATCCCCTCATGAACAACGGGCCCTTCAGCCAGCAGGAAACCCAGGTCTTTCTGCGGAACGCGGAGGTGTCCTATCAGCCGTCCGAGAATATGAAGTTTCACTTTCAGGTGCGGCAGAGCCCATACGGTCGATATGCGAGTCCCTACGGCACGTACCGCCGCGGCGGGGTTCACCGCACGGGGCCTGTGTTCCCGAACTAAGTTGCGCTTCGCACCAGCAGGCACCGATTGGCGAACGTCCAGCGTGCCTGATGCACACGGCGCGTTGGACACTTCGACTCGGTGATGTCCCCGGCGCTCATGGCTCTATGGTCTCCCCGCCTCACGAACGGACTGCTGAACCTCGCGCTTGCCGTGGGGGGATTAAGCGTACTCGTTCTGCTGTACGCGTTCGCAACCCGGACCCTCTTTACGGGACCAAGCCCGGAGCGCCCGGCGTCCGACACGTCCGACCTCGTAGGCCAGATCATTCAGGTGGAGGTGCGAAACGGGGCCGGAACTGCCCACCTTGCGGAACGGGCCACGAAGTACCTGCGCGACCACGGGTTCGATGTCGTGGACGTGGGCAACCACTCCTCTTTCGACCAGGAGCACTCGGTGGTCATCGACCGCATCGGCAACCCCAAGGCCGCCCGCAACGTCGCGGAGGCCCTCGGTATTCCGCCGAATCGGGTACAAAAGAACATCAAGCCGCAGTACTACCTCGACGCGTCCGTGATCATTGGCCGCGACTATAGGCAGCTTCGTCCGTTTCAGGAGAGACGATAACCTCCCGTATCCGGATCTCTGATTCCATTCATCAGTCCCTACACCAATGTCCTAACCATATGGCTTCCCCCAACCAGACCTCTTCCGCAGAGCCCTCCATTCGCCGCACCCCCAAGAATCCCAGCCCCGTGCTCGTGGCACAGGCCGTGGACGCCATGGCCGACAAACGGGCCTCGGACGTCACCGTAATCGACCTCCGTGAAGTCAGTAGCATGGCCGACTTCTTCGTGATCGCTACTGGGGAGTCGGATCTTCAGGTGAAGGCCATCGCCAACGGCATCATGGACCAGATCGAAGAGGCCTGCGAAGAGACGCCCTGGAAACGCGAAGGAATGGACCACCTCCAATGGGTCGTCCTCGACTACGTGGACGTGGTCGTACACATCTTTCTCCCTGAGAAGCGGGAGCATTACCGCATTGACCGCCTGTGGGGCGAGGCCGACTCCGAAACCCTGCCCGAAGACGGCGACGCTTCGGACCTCGACCTGCTCCAGACCCTGCTTCAACAATCTCCGGAGGACGCATAACCTCCCCTGTTCGTGGCTGTCCCCTCTTCGATGACTCGATTATTCGTTGGACTCGGCGCAATTGCGGCGCTTATTGGCGTTGCCCTCGGCGCCTTCGGCGCGCACGGGCTTGAGGGGCGCGTCTCGCCGGACCGGTTGGAGACGTTTCGCACCGGGGTGGAGTATCAGATGTACCACGCGCTGGCACTGCTGGTCGTGGGCTGGGCCGTGGCGCAGGGCTGGGGCCCGCTGCTTCACTGGGCCGGTTACTGTTTCGTGGGCGGCATCGTCATTTTCTCGGGGACGCTCTACCTGCTTGTACTCACCGATACGGGCTGGCTCGGGGCCATCACACCAATCGGGGGCGTCGCGTTCATCGCCGGCTGGGCCCTGCTGGCGTGGGCCACCCTCTTTGGAGGGTAAGCAGGGCGAAGTGCCTGGAAACGTGGGCGTGACGACCGTGCGGATGCCCCTTCAACTCGCCCGAACACACGAAATCAAAGCTCTTCATCCTCAAAGAGGACCGTGACGCTTGGAAGAAGGTCGTGCTCTTGTGCCAGTTCCAGAAGCGACTGCGCCGCGGCCTCCGGGACCTCGTAGCGGCCGTGCACGTCGCTGTCGGTGGCTAGGGCGTAGGCCACATCAGTGTCCTCGTCCAGCGTCGGCTCCTCTTCCCAAGCGGTGGCCTCTTCCACCAGGTACGTCCCGTCGTCCGGCATGAACGACGCGAGATACAGCTCCCGTTCGCTCTCAGTGTCGATGAGGCTCACGCTACCCACAAGGCCGTACTCAATGTCGTAGAACAGCGATTCGGCAAGCAGACGGGTCGTGAAGTTGTCGGGGTCGTAGGGCGGCATGATGAAGATGGTCGAAATCGAGAAAAACGGTATCAATAATGCATGTGCAGTTCGTGACGCGTGAGGAGTAGTGCGTGGGCCCTGCACCCCATCACTGGTCCCCAAGTCCTCACGTTTTACGCCTCACGAATGGGCAGTAGGGTATCCACCGGCCGCAGTCTTGTCAACCGGAAGTGTCCTTCTCAACGCCTTTTCCTAGGAGCCATGAAGATCTACTGCCCCAAGTGCGAATGGGAGCCACCGTCGAGCGCGCAGTGGACCTGTGAGTGCGGCCACGCCTGGCATACGTTCGACACGCAGGGCCAGTGCCCGGAGTGCGGCAAGGTGTGGCGCAAGACACAGTGCCACGAGTGCCACGCCTGGTCGCCCCACCACGATTGGTACCACGACCTGCCAGACATTGACGTTGATGCAATCGCGGAAGGTGAGGAAGCCACACCTGCAGAATGAAGCGTGGGGCAGCCCGTTTTCTCTGCCCGGAGCATCGCTCCCCTACGACTCAGACAGCGCCCCCTTCACCCCCCTCAGATTGCGTAGAAACGCGCGGGCCGCCTCTCCGCCCAGCTCCGTCGTCTCCGCGCCGAACAGGTCCGCGACGTGCTCTGTCACCGGCGCGCGCACGTCGTCCACCGTCACTGATTCATCGCTCTCTTTCGCTAGCGACGTGACGCCGCGGTCGTCGATGCCGCAGGGCACGATGTGGTCGAAGTAGGAAAGGTCGGTGGTCACGTTGAGCGCGAAGCCGTGCATGGTGACCCACCGGCTGCAGCGCACGCCCATCGCACAGATCTTGCGCTCCAGCCCGCGCTCGTCGGGCCCCACCCACACCCCAGTGCGCCCGTCTACCTGGGTGCCCGTTACGCCGTACGCCGCGCAGGTACGGATGATGAGTTCTTCGAGTGTACGCAGATACCGGCCTAAGTCGGTGAAGAAGCGGTCGAGGTCGAAGAGCGGGTAGCCCACGAGCTGGCCGGGGCCGTGAAACGTCACATCGCCCCCGCGTCCGATCCGGTGGAAGGTGGCACCGAGCGCCTCCAGTCGCTCCTCGGAAACCAGTAGGTTCTCCGCGTCGCCGCTCTTGCCGAGGGTGTAGACGGGGGGGTGTTCCAACAGGAGCAGCACGTGCGGGACGGTCTCCGGCGGTTCGGCCCGCTTGGCCGCGATGAGGTGCTCCTGCACCCGCTCCTGCAGCGCCCATGCCTGCTCGTAAGGCACACGGCCGAGATGGCATACGACGATGTCGGTCGGAGGGGGGAACGGCATGGAACAGCGTTCAGTCGGAGAAGAGGCGTGCATGACCAGAAGGGCTGTACCCACCAGACCACCACCTAGTTTTGCGTGATGCTCACGCTCACGTTAAAGCCGCCATTGACCCGCGTGTAAGAGGGCTGTCGGTTGTCGCCATTGAAGCGTTCGTACTCCACCAGGAGATCCGCCGTCACCCGGTCGCTGAGCCGGTAGGTAAGCTCCGGGGTCACCGTGAGGCGCGTCGTTTGCTTTCGCACCTCCACGTAGTCACTCGCCGGATCCGTAATTTGTGCAGCGTCGAGGGAGAAGTCGTTGTTTCCCGCGGCCGTGAGCGCCCCCTGTAGATTGTAGCTTCGCTCGTCGTTGACCGACCGGGACATGTTAAGTGAGAACTGAATTTGATTTTCGAGGCGTCCGAGCCCGAGCACCGGGATGCGAAGGCCCCGCTTTCGGTAGGAGATGGTGCCGGAGAGCTGGTCGGTCTTCACCTCCTCCACCTTCAGGTTAGCGGTGCGGAGGTACGTCTCCGTCTGCTTACTCCACTCGACGCTGGTTTCCAGATTGCCCGGCCACGTGATATTGACGCCGAGCAGAGGCTGAAGGCGCTCACTCACGCGGGCCGAACTCACCTTAAAGTCGGATTCTTGAAACTGCACCCCCTCCAGCAGCGGGACCGGCTCCGGCTCGTCCTGGCCCGTGACGGACGAGTAGCTCGACTGGTACTCAGCGTTGTAGCCGTGCCGGAGCGAGACACTCTTCACGATGCGTCCGATGAACGGCCAGTCGGAAAGGCCCGAGTAGCGGACGTTCCAGCCAGGCAGGGGGAACGGCGCAAAGCCTTGTGCCCCCAGACTGCCCCCCCCCGTGAGAAATGCCGACCGGAAGTCGCTCTGGACGGAGGCATTGGTGAGGGGAGCCGTACCCGCCGCCAGTGTTTGACTGCGGCCTGCACTCCGCTGCAACCGCTTGATCTGCGTCTGCACCAACGAGACGACCGACCCGAACCCCCACACCGAGGCCGAGTTGTCCCCGCTCTCGGTCGTGAAGCGTTCGACCGTGCCGCCTTCCTCTCCAGGGGGTTGCAGATTCACGTTGGTCTGCTGCCGCCACTCCACGTTCCAGCTCAGGTCAATCTGGAACGACTCACTTGGGCTCAGGGCCGTGCGACCCTCCAGGCGGTGGCGGTTGCTGAGTGCATCGGTCACCTGAAATCCGAGCCGCGGATCGAGGATGCGACTGCTCGGGGCAATTTCGCGCTTGAGTCCCAGCCGGTACCCGACGGAGGGCCCATCGCCACGCAGCGCGTCAAACAAGCGGTAGGACGCGTTCACGCCCGTCGTGTCTCCGTTGACGACCCTAAACGAGGAGCCCACATTGGATGACTGTGCACTCCAGTCGCCGTTGTAGTTGACGCTGAAGTCGTTGATGTCTAGGACCATGAGCGCAAGCCCCCGCAATAGGCCCATCGGATCGGGAAGGGGCACATCCTCCCAGTCCAACCCGTCCTCCTTGGACGATTCCTCCCCTTCTTCGCTCTCCTCCCCAGAGGCCCGCTCGTTTCGACCGTCGCCATCCTGGCGCTGAGCCTCCTTCAGCCGCTCAAAGAACCCGAACCGCTCCCACACCTTACTGGGACGCAGGGTGGCCCCCGTACGCAGTGTGAGCGAGTTGTTTACCCCAGCGCCCTGTAGGCTTCCCTTCGAGCCGTTCGACCAGTTGAACCGGGACTGATAGGAGACGTCTTGCAGATCGATCCAGTTAAGCCACTGCCGGTCGGCCCAGCCCATGCTCAGCGTAGCCGAGAACCGCTGCCCATAGTTGTTCGTGCGCGGACCCACCCGTCCGGTGAGAAGATCACGAAACACGTCCAGCTCCGACCGGCGAATCTGACGGTTTTCGAAGAAGACGGCGCTCCCCACCGAATCCGCCGTAAGGCCCGAATCCTCCAGGTCGTATCGCTCCAGGGTTTCCACATCGAAAAAGGACTCCGGGTTGTCCGGATCAATGTCGACATCTGTGAGCAACTGATTGCGGAGATTGTCGCTCCGGATGAAGACGTTCGTCCGAGTACGCGCGGAGATGTCGTTGAAGTTCTGTCGGGTATTGGAGTCGAAGCTGAAGCTCAGGAACTCGAAGGGGTCGTACTGGAGACTAAAGTTGCGGCGATGGCTGAACTGCTGGTTGTCCCGCAACTCATAGGCAATCCGGTAGGGACGCCCCTCCTGACGCTGCCCCGTGGGACGCTGCTGGGTCGTCTGTGCATTTCGCTCGGCGCTCGTCGAAAAGGAAAGTGAGCGGGGCACGTAGTTGAGCGCAAGGTCCGACAAGGCCCCGAGCACTGGCACATCGGGCAGGAACCAGAGCGGCTGAACCGTCCGCGGCTGCCCAAACTCCAGTCGGTACTGGAAATCCCCCGACCAATTCCACCGGTCGTCGAGCTGCTTCTGGGGGTTGCGCCGCCCCTGGTCGAGGTAGGAGAAGTTCAGCGACATTCCGTCGACGGTTTTCTGCAGCCACCAGGAGTCGGAGTTCTGCTTCGAAATGTCGACCGTCATCGTGCGGCGCATGCTGCGCGTTCGGGCCGCCGTGCGCACGCTGTCTTTCAGCCGGCTGCGGATCTGACTGGCGGAGAGGCCCTCAAACCGAGACGCGTCGCCGTATTCGTCCTCCACGTCCAGCGCGTCGAACTGCCGCGCCACACTGTTCACCTGCACGTCCCCACGGGTGGGATCGAAGCGCGGGACCGTACGGCTCGACTGCACCTGCATGGTCACGGGAATGCTCCATCCCGCCTCCTCCGGCAGGAACGCCCCCAGATCGAGCTCGGTGCGGAGGTTCCAGCTGGTGCTGCTGGCCTGATTCCGCTCGCTGAGGGTGCTGGAGAGCGCCCCGAATCCATCCGTGCGGCGCTGGAAGCTTCCCTCGACCGAGGCAAAGTCGGCCAGGTCAATGGACGCGTTGGCGTTGGCCGCCCACCCCTTTCGCTCATCAAAGCCGCTTACCCGGAGTTCGTTCACCCACACCTCGAAGTTGCGAAGAACCGGCGGCGTGGGGGTATCCCCGGGATCTTTTGCGTGCTCCACACCGATGACGATCGTCTTAATGTTTCGCAGCGACGGCGTGCCCCGTACCGTGAGCTTTGTTTTGGGAGGCGCAAAATTCAGATTCAGATCCACCTCGTCGCTCGAAAAGGGCTCATCCGTCTGCTCGGCCCGCTGGTCGCGGAGCAGCTTGAGCCGGTTGAGGCGCTCCAGCACCAGATTCATTTCGAAGTCTTCGGGCCAGAGATTCTGCGATCCCCCGGCGGTGGGCACGTCGCCCGGCTCCAACTGCTGCGAATACTCATAGTAATCGCCCGTCTCGCTGGATCCCAGTCGCACGAACAGCCGCAGGTTCTCCCGGAGCTTTTCCTTCTCGCTCTGGGCATTCGACGTCCCGTGCAGGTGCGTATACATCCGCAGGTTCGAGTATTTGAGCAGGTCGAGCCCCTGCCCGAACGTCTTGAACACGCCCCGCTGCTGCCCCGGTCCAAGCTGGTCCACATTCATCAAGAGCGCCTGCTCGCGGCTCCGCTGCTGCACGCCCCGAGACGTGCGGTTTTGCCCCACCACCGCACCGGCAGGCGGCTCGTAGCGGAGGTCTTCTTCATTGTTAATGCTGGCCACACGAATCTCGCCCGGCCCTCGGTTGAGCAGACTATCCATCTCCACAGGCTGCTGCGCCACCGGGTCCGAGGCCCGCCACTGGCTTCCCACCAGCTCTAGCGACGCAAACCGCATGGTCACCGGTGCTCGGTGCCCGGTCGTCCACAGGCGGATGGATTTGATGTCGTCGAAGTTCTCGATGTTGCCCACCTTGCGGGTGAAGGCTTCCACCGGAATGCGCACCTTGTACCAGTCCTCCTGCCGGCCCACCTTGCTCACTACATAGTCGGTCGGGCCCTGGTCGGTCCCCGCGCGCCGGTTCAGTTCGTCGAGCGGGACGGCGTACTGATAGTAGTTGTTGTCGATGTTGATTTGGCTCCCCACCCCGTCAAGCTTTTCGCGGTCCGGAGCACGGGACACCCCCCGCCGCACGGACACGTCTTCGGCCAGCTGGTTCTGCGACTCAAAGCCGTTGAGCTCCTGCCCCGCAAAGTACTGACTGAGGCGCTGCTGGATGGAGGCTCCATTCGGGAAAAACTCCGAATTGTCGTAGTACCGGTTGTTTTCGTAATAGTGGTAGTCGTCGGCGGAGGGATCAGCCTTCGTCCGCGCAATCTCTGCCCGCAGACGCTGCTGCTGTGCCGCGGTGAGCCCGAGCTGCCCAATGGCCGCCCCGAGGCTATCGGCCTGCTGAACAAAGTCGTCGTAGAAGTTCTGCTCGAGAAGCGCCGGGTTATAGGTTCCGTCGGTGTAGGAGACGAGTCCGTCGAGGCCCAAGTCCTGGGTCTTGCCGTTCCGCAGGTCAAGACCACCGCCCGGCTCAGCGTTGGGGATGCGGCTCAGCGTTCCCAGATCATCCTCGCTGAAGTTGAGGGAGAGCCCATCCTCCATGTCGATGCGCTGGTTGGGCACTACGTCTTCGGAGATCGTGCCGAGATCCACGAAGAGGCGTGCCCCGTCGGTGATCTGGCCGTTCTGAGGATACACCTTTACGATGAACTCGACAAACTCAACGTTCTGCACCGAGAAGTCGGTGTAGCCTTCAGGGAGGCTACGCGTGATGCCGCCCCATACCCGCGTCGGCTCCCGAAAGAAGTCCTCCAGGTTCTGAGTGTAGTTATAGGGCCCGCGCTCCCACGGGTCGAAATAGAGGTCGAAGGTACGGAGGGTAGGGTTGGCCTCGCCCTGCGTGTCGCGCCCCACGAAGACCTCCTGGGTGTTGATGAGATCCGTGGCTTCTTCCTCGCCCCCGTCTAGCGCCTGCAAAATATTTTCGTTGAGCTGGTACCACCCAAGCCGCCCCCGCCAGTGCGTTCGTCTTCGGTTGTCGTCGTACGTGCCCCGCCGTTCCCCGTCGAGGCCCGAGACGTTGGCAATCGAATCAGGCGCCGCGCTGACCTGCCAACTGCCCGGCCGCTCGCGCAGGGAGAAGGTGTTCTCAAAGCCCTCGAAATCGTCGATGTAAGACACCCCGTTGCGCTCGTCCGGCGCGTACTGGTCGGTCTCGCTGTCGCTCACGCGGTCCAGGGTCCGCTGGTACGCGTCGGTCGTGGTGTGGCCGGGCCGCAGCTGTGCAAACTCGCCAGAGACCGAAAGCCGGCTGTCCGCGCGGGTCTGCACAAGGGGCAGAGCATCGACCGCCTCCGTGAGCCACTGTGGCTCTAGGTCCATCGAGCCGTTCACGCCCCAGATGGTATTCTGGATCGGCTCCTGGCCGATGCGGAACTTGTCGACGGGCGATTTCTGGCTAAGCCGCATGACGGTCGCCCCGAGCGAGAACCGGTCCTCCAGCGACCAGTCGGCCCGTGCGCCGAGCAGGGTCTTTTTCTGGAGGTTCGTGAGGCTGTTCTGCTCGTAGTCGATGCTGATGTCGCGCCCCGCCGTGAGGTACGACTCATTGGTGATGTTTACCGTACCGCCCTGGTAGTCTACCCGATAGTCCACGCCCTCCTCCAGGGTTTGCCCGCCGGAAGTCACCTCCACCGAGCCCTCCACGAGTCCGGTAAACGCCTTCAGGTCGTAGAATTGCTTGGCACCGCCCGTGTACGATCCCCGCAAATAGTAGACGTTTTTCTGGGTGTCCTCTTTCTTGACGTTCGTCTTTTTCTTGGTGTAGAGATTCTCGAACGCGAAGGATTCCCCGGCGGCTCGACTTCCATTCTCCCCGGCAGCCTCTAAAATGCGCTCCCCAAAGGGCTGCAGGTAGGGGAAGTAGATGAGGCCTTCGTTGGAGTTGATGGTCTGTCGCAGAAAGTCAAATTGATCGTCGGGGTTGGGGGCGCCATTCTGGTCTACGCGGTCGAGCCCTAGCGTCTGGAGCAGCGTGTTCTGGCCGGTCACGTCCGGCAGCGTCGTGCGGGCTCCCTGTCCGGACGGCTGGTACTCGATGTCGAGTTCAAAATTGTCCGCATTGAGGTCGCGCCCCGACAACTCGTAGACGTTTCGGAGCTGCAGGAACCAGGCTGGCGGATTCACTCCTCCGTCCTCGCTCGGGGCCACCGGATCGGTGGGTCGCAGCAGCTTGAGCACGAGCCGATCGGCGTTGATGCCCCCGCTTGTGCCCCCCTGCGTAAAGTCGCCGACGGTGCGTACGGTGCCGTCATTCAGGCGGTACCGGAAGGCCACTGCCAACGCCTCGCTGGGGCGCAGCCGCTGCCGGAGCGAGATGAAGCCGAGCCGGGGGTCGAGCCGGTAGTCCTGTCCGCGCGTCAGCCGCTTGAACTCCCCGGCGTGGAGGTCCTGCTGGGTGTTCAGCGTGCGGTCCGTGCTGTCGGCGTTGCTCAGATACGAGGAGGCACGGGTGGTGCCGTCGCGGAGATTCTCCAGGTCGGTCTCGCCGTACTGGTCGCGCTGCGGTCTCGGAATCAGGGTTTCGGTGTATGCACTCGCCTGGTCCAAGAGCCGGGCCTCTTCCCCAAGATCCACGACGGCCACCGCCTGTCGGGTATTTGTTTGGTCGCCGGTCTGCTGCGTAATTTTCCAGACCTCCACCTCGGTCACTTCGTCGAATCCCTCGAAGGTACGAATCGTCGTCGGGTCCTCGTGGGCCCGGTTCCAGTTGTTGCGGAAGTAGTAGCCGAGAAAGTAGTGCCGGTTTTCGTCATAGTCCGTGGGCCGGAGGTCAAACTCCGTCTCCTGCGCGCCGCCCTCGATATTGAGGCTGTTGGACTGGCCCTCCTGCTGGCTCGCGATGGTCGTGAGGTGCAGGTTGCCAAGCTGAAACTCACTCTTGATTCCAAAGAGGCTCTGCCCCCCACTGATGAGCTGTGAAGGCGTCTGCATCGAGACGTTACCTGCCTCGACACTCTGCAAGATCTCGTCCTCGTAGCCCGTGTAGTTGAGTTTGACCTGGTTCTGGTAGTCGAACTGGCTCTTCGTGTCCCAGTCGACGTTGATCTTGAGCTTGTCGCCAATGGTGCCGGTAATGCCGAGCCGGAGGTCCTGCTTGAAATTGGGATTGAGCTGGCTGGCATCCCCGGTAATATTAACCTGCTGGTCGCTCTTGCGGTATTTGAATCCTGCCTTGATGTCGGCGCGGCCGTTGAGCCGAAGGTCCACCTGTGGCTTGCCAAAGACGGTGGAGAAGGCACTTCCGCGCCCGCCCGGCACCACCATGTTCACCCCCAGTCCGCTCCGGGTTTGCTGCTGCTGACGCTGCTCAGTGAGGGTGTGCCAGTTGTCGCGGAGGTTGGCGCGGTACCGCTCGCGTCGATAGACATCGGTGCTCACCCGCATCGGCCCCTCGGCCGCGAGTCCCGCATCGACGACGTAACTGTTTAGGGTGGAGTCGACCGTAATAGAGCGCTCGCCAGCCCCGGGGGCCCGGGGGCCCAAGAAGGGCGACGGCTGACCGAACAAGTCGGGCGAGCGATCGCTGGGCCGGGACGGCAGGTACCGGGCAACGACCCCAGTATCAACGACTGCGTTGGGGCGTCCGTCCCCTCGATTTCCCGGACCTACGACCTCAACCGCTACCGTGCTGTCAGGAAGCTCTCCTGAACTGGGCCCGAGTTCCTCTACCCGCTGCCCCTGCTCCTTCGCCCCCCCCGGATCGGTGGTCGTCGTGTCCGCCGCCACCGTGTCGGTACGGGCACTGTCGGAGGCCGGCGCGTCTTGGGCATGGGCTACCGGCGGAACCGCGATCCCCAAGCACACGGATGCCAGGATGAGCGTGGCCATCGATGCGACCCGCCGATGTCTTCTGGCCCTCACCGCAAGGACGGCCCAGGAAGAGTCCGAAAGCAAAGAGGCGATCAGCGGCACGGTCTCCGAGCAATCTCCGACAGGCTACGGCACGCGCCGGTACGGCCTTCCGGCGCGACGGACGGTCTCGGGAATGGTTGAGAACGACCTGTAGCGGTTCGTGCCGATACGGTAGGAGACGTTTGTGGGCGTGTGTCGGAGAGACAACCGGCCGCGGCCTATCGTTTGGAACAGCATGAACGTACGACCTATCACCGCAATCTTCAAACACGCTAATCAAGCCGTTCCGTTCCCGGCACCGCCCCCAGTCTCTCCCCCCTCCGCAGAGCGTAAGGCCTCCCTCCACCGGAGCATAGGGACCGAAGGAGTGATATACGGCCCGCAGGTCCGCGGGCCCTACCCTGAAAAGACCAGGGTCCGGCCCTCAGGCTCGCTGGCTGTCGAGCGGCCGTTTGGCCGTGACCTCCCGAAACTCCTCGTGTCGCTCCTCTCGAATGTTCAGTCCCCGATCGGCCACCTCCTGCAGAAATCGGTCGCGAGGCATTACACTTTCAGGTACGCCCGCTCCTCCACTCGCCACCGTGTCCGCCCGGGCCAGGAAGAGCGCCACCACGACCGTCGGAATGGCCGTGCACCGCATCATGGCCGTTTGTTGGGTTGCCGCGTCGTACCGTTCGATCATTTCGTAGACCAGGGTTGTAGGCCGTCCTTCCTGCTCGCCCCGAAGCAGCACGCGCAGGAGCACAGCGTCTTCGTAGTCGCCGCCCAGACGCTTCCGCATGCGCCGCACGAGAAGGTCGCGGTACGTGAGGTGCGTGCGCACCCCAATCTTGCGGTTTTCTGCGAGCCCGAGCCCAATGACAAACCGCATCTGATGGGCGTGCCCAGGCCACCGAATGGTCTTGTGGTCGAGGGCCTCCACATGGCCAGCCAGCGTGTCGGTGAGGGTTGAGAGGCCACCCTGCGTGCAGAAGGCTTCCATGGTGCCGAAGGGCTCTTCGAACTGGATCTCTTCCTCGCGGGAGAGGGCATCGGCCTCAATAACCTGTCCGTCCTCAATGAGCCGGGCCGGGTTCGTGTAGTCGGCGAGGATGCGCTCGGCCGACCACGAGATGCGGAAGTTAAAGGGCGGACTCGGATGCAGAGGGACGTCGCCCACGCGCAGGTGCGCGGCCTCGGCGCGGTCGAGCTGGTCGATGCCGTGCAGACACAGCACGTTTACCAGCCCCGGCGCCAACCCACAGTTGGGCACGATCCAGACTCCCTTCTCGCGGGCCCGCTCGTTGAGGGCCAACTCTCGCTCCACGAGGGCATCGTCGCCCCCGAGATCGCAAAAATGAACCCCGACGTCGAGGCACAGCTCCGCCAGTTCGAGATTAAACTCCGACGGGACGCAGCTAATAACGCAATCGCTGCCCTGTACGATCTGGGACAGTACGCCTGTGTCCCGGATGTCGACCTGGAACGAGCGCAGGGCTCCATCTTTGTCGACCTGCTCGTGCAGTTGTTGCAGCGCTTGGGAGCGGGTATCGCACACCTGAACCTGCGACACCTCGTCGCTCCGCGCACACAATTCGCGCACGACAGGGGCTCCGATGGATCCAGCGCCGAGAACAGTGATCGTCATGTGCGGTGGGGCCTTCGAGAAAGAGCAGGGACCGGCGCGCCGCGGCCACCCCGAAGAGTACGGCAACTACTCGACGTGACCGCGCCCTTCGAGGGCCCGCGAGAGCGTGGCCTCGTCGGCGTATTCGAGATCGCCCCCAATGGGCAGCCCGCGCGCGATGCGCGTCACCTGCACGTCGAACGGGTCGAGGAGTTGGGAGATATAGTACGCCGTGGTGTCGCCCTCCACGTTGGGATTCACGGCGAGGATGATTTCGTCGATCGGGGTCTCCGGTTCCGAGTCGTCCGCTTGCTCGTTCGCCGACGGCTCCTCGTCGCCGGACGTGTCTTCGCCGGTGGGGGCGTCGTCCGGGAGGGCATCGGCCGACGTGTCCTCGAACGACGAGTCGATTCGCGCCGCGAGCTCATGCACCCGAAGATCGTCAGGCCCCACGCCGTCGAGCGGCGAGATGACGCCGCCGAGCACATGGTAGACCCCCCGGTACTCGTTCGTCTGCTCAATGGCCGTGAGGTCGCTCGACTCTTCGACGACGCATATGGTGGAGGCGTCGCGCTTCTCCGAGCGGCAGATGGGGCACGGGTCCTGATCGGCCACGACGTAGCAGGTGGAGCAGCGCTGGACGTCCTCTTTCACGGCCGTCAGTGCATTGGCGATGGCCTCTACCTCTTCCCGGGGCATCTTCAGGACATAGTTGGCCAGCCGTCGTGCCGTCTTCTTCCCAATCGTGGGCAGCTTCGTGAACTGCTCCACGAGGGTCTCGACGGACTCCGAGGTAAACTGCATGGTGGTCTCGCGTTGCGAATGTCGAATTCCGAATGCGAATGGCGCACGTGACTGCCCTCATTCGGCATTCACCACTCGCAATTCGCCATTGCCTAAAGGCCCAGCTGGCTGAGGTCCATACCCTGCGGGAGCATGCCGCCCATGGACTTCTTCATCTCGTCTTGCGCCATCTCGGAGGCGTCTTCGAGGGCCTTGTTGACGCCAGCGATAACGAGGTCTTCGAGCAGCTCCAAGTCGTCCGGGTCTACGGCTTCCGGATCAATTTCGATGCCCGTGATCTCCTGGGCGCCGTTGGCCGTCACCTTGACCATCCCGCCGCCGGCTTCCGCCGTCACGGTTTTGTCTTTCAGCTCTTCCTGCGCGGCGTTCATCTTCTTCTGCATGTCCATCATTTTGCCGAACATGTCCTGCATGTTCATTCCCTGTCCCTGATTGGCCATAGCTAAGAAGGTCGGTCTGAATGCGAAGGCTCGTGGTGATGTAAGAGGCCTCCTTCCGCCAGTGCTTGGTGGAGGGACAGCCCTAATAGTCTAAACACAAGGAAGCGTAACGGGTGCCAACGGCAACCGATCCATCGCCAGCGCATGCCGCGTGGATTGTAACACGCAGCGTGAGCTACCAAACCGGCTCCGCTTCGAATTCCCCAAAGAGAACGTCGAGCGCCGGGTACGTGTCGCGGAGCTGCTTGAGCTTTTCGCGGGGACTGAGTGGTTCGCCTCCGGCATCCCCGTCTGTATCGTTCGCGTTGGTGGTCGACTCCACGACGAACCGAATGTCGTCGACGGATCGATCGAGGACGGTATTCAGGTGGCGGAGGAGGACGGTCCGTCGGTCGCGCAGGGTATCACGGTGAAGCGCGCGTGGCACGGCCACGGTGATCGTCTCGTCGGTATGCTCTACTGGTTCGGCCTCACTCAACAGAGTCCCCGCGCTTACAAACTCGCTCTTGACGGCCTGTACTACCCGAGGCCACTTACGGACCAGTCCGTCGTCGGTGGAGGCCACGGTCGGCTCGGCAACCGCGGCGGCCGGCGTGGTACCGTCGCCCGTAGTGCCGGCATCGTCGGCCGGGTCTCCCGTAGCGTCCGTCTCCGCGGCGTCGTCGGCGCTCCCTTCATCGGATTGGAGGGCGGGAGTCCCGAAGAGGTCGTTGTACCCGACGGAGGGATCGGAGTCGGGCGTTCTTCCCCCATCGCCCCCGGGCGGGTCTCCGGAATCGGACTCTTCGTTCTCGTCGGCCTCCCCCTCATCAACCGGTTCTTCGTCGGCCTCTTCCTCCGAGCCCGACGGTGCCTCTTCCGAGGCCGAAGCCTCGGCCTCCGACGGGTCCCGGGCTTCGGGGGACGCCGAGGACGCCCCCAGTGTCTCCCCCGCGGACGATGCGTCATCGTCCAGGGTGGGCACGGCGTCCGACTCCGACACGTAGTCCGGTACGGGCTCGGTGGCCACGTCGGCCGGCTCTGAATCCGACGACGCGTCCGGGGTGGAAGTGCGTTCGGACTGGGCGTCCGGCGTCGAGGCATCAGCGGAGGCGTCGTCGGGGGGCGTAGCGGCGTCGGTCGGCGACGAATCGCCGCCCGGCAGCGTGTCGGGCAGTTCGCCCGCCTCCGCCATCTGCTCCAGCCGATCTATTTTCTCCAGCACCTCGCGAAGGTCGGCCGTGCGGCGCAGCTGGGCCATCTTCAGGAGCGTCGTTTCTAGACGCAGGCGGGGTTGGGGACTTTGCTTGATGTCGTCCTCCGCGTCGCCGGCCATGGTAAGGAGGCGCAGCAGGTCGGGCTCCTCGAAACGCTCGGCTTCTTCGGCGTAGCGGGTGCGCGTGGACTCGGCGACTTCTTCCAACGCATCTCCCCCCAGCGAGTGGGCCACCAGCAGGTTGCGTACGTGCTCGGCTAGGCCCACCAGCACCTCCTGCAGGTCGTACCCGCTGCGCACCACGTGGCGCACCAGCTTGAGCATGCCCGCCGTGTTCTGGGTGGCTACATGATCGGTGAGCTTGAAAAACAGGTCCTGGTCGACCACGCCGAGCGCCTGGGTGAGCTCGCCGTACTCCAGCGTGGATCCACAGAGCGACAGGGCCTGGTCGAACGCCGAGAGGGCGTCGCGGAGTGCGCCGTTGCCCTTGCGCGCCAGCAGCATGAGGCTCTCCTCGTCGGCCTCCACCCCCTCCACCTCGCACACCTCGCGGAGGCGCTCTACAATCTCGGACACCGGAATGCGACGGAAATCGAACCGCTGGCACCGCGACAGGATGGTGGGTAGCACCTTGTGCGGCTCCGTCGTCGCAAAGATAAAGAGAGCGTGGGCGGGCGGCTCCTCCAGCGTCTTGAGCAGGGCGTTGAAGGCCTGCTTCGACAGCATGTGTACCTCGTCGAGGATGTACACCTTCTTCTGCTCCCCCTGCGGCGGGATGCGTACCTTCTCGCGCAGCTCGCGGATGTCGTCGACCTTGTTGTTCGAGGCCGCGTCCATCTCGAAGACGTTCAGGCTGCGGCCCGCCTCAAACGACTCGCAGGAGTCGCACTCACAGCAGGGCTCAGCACCGTCCTCGCGCTCCTCTCGCGGCGTCTCGCAATTGATGGCCTTCGCCAGGATGCGGGCCGCCGTGGTCTTGCCCACGCCCCGCGGGCCGCTGAAGAGGTAGGCGTGCGCGAGGCGCTCCAGCCGAATCGCGTTCTTGAGCGTCTCGGTGACGTGCTCCTGCGCGACGACTTCTTTGAAGAGCGACGGCCGGTACTTTCGGGCCGTGACGAGGTATCGCTGGTCGTCCATGGAGGCGGCAGGCGAGGCGTAGGAAAGAGGAGGCGACGAGGCTGGGGCGGTGTCTTTCGACCAATATAGCAGGCGAATCAGGGCGGAATCAACTGCCCATTCGCTCCGGGGCTCCGGTCGGTGTGAGGCCGGTACGCGCACCGCTCCAGGTGGGGTTCGGGAACGGGACGTTCGTGTGCAGGCCGGGGCGCCGATAGCGTCGCCCTCACAACAGGCCGTCTCCCGCAGCGACGACCTTGGTGCGGCCGAGCCGATCGCCCCAGCGTCGCCCTGTCGAGTCGGCAAACACGTTGTAGATCTCGAACAGGATAAATCCCAGGCCCAGCAGCGACAGTAGGGAGGCAAGCGTGCCGCCCACAATAGGGACCGCGACAAATACACCCGCCACGGCGTTGACGCCAAGCATCCAATTCCGGTGCACCGAGGTCTCCATGGTGAGCGGCCGCTCGTCGAGGTGCACGAGGCGAAGGCCCATCACGTACTTGCCGACCGAGCGGAAGCGGACTGGGCCGACCTGTAGCCCATCCCGTCCTACCAGGTAGGCCCCCATCACCAGTCCCCCAAGCAACGGCACCCCTGCCAACAAGGCCGCGAGGGCGGTGGCGATAATGCCGTCGAGCAAGGCTGCGACGGCTCGCTGGTGGTGCGTGGGCGTCGACCCGTTCGGGGAGGACCCGTTCATGGCGACTGGGGGTCAGGTTGGAGGCGCAACACGAAAGCGGGGTCCCCCGGCAGGGGTTCCGTACCGGCCGTCCCGCACCTGCTTAATGATTATTTTCGGCGCCCGACGAGGGGTCGGGTGTGTCGGGCTCTCGACGCTTCGGGTCCGGCGTGTTGGGTTCCCGGCGCGTAGGGCTTGGCACCTTGGGTGGTTGCTTGGGCTGCCGTTGCGGACTGCGCTGGGGGCTCCGCTCCGGGGTGCGCTGGGGCGTGCGGCGGCGACGTGGGTTCAAAGGGGCGGATTCGGTCATTGGATTGCGCGCCTCTCGTCGGTATTCCGTCGAAGGGAGACATCGTACGAGACGCCCTGGCAGTTGTTGGGTCCACGGCCCTCCGAATCAGTCCGAGGAATCGGTGGGCGATGTCGACTCCACAGCGGCCTGCGCCTGTTCCGTCTCACCCTCGTGCTCTCCGTCTTCCGACACCGAGCGCAGAGCCTCCGTGTGGGGCCGGGGACGGGTCACCGTCACCGGCTCCGGCTCAAAGCACTGACGACAGCGCGGCTCGTAGGCCTCGGTGGCTCCGACCAGCACGCGGTCCTCCCCCGGCACGATGCGCTGAGAATGATTGGCCGGCGCGCCGCACACCACACACACGGCGTGCAGCTTGGTCACGTGCTCGGCCACGGCCATGAGCTGCGGCATGGGATCGAACGGCTCCGCCTGGTAGTCGGTATCGAGCCCTACCACGATCACGCGGTGCCCCTCGTCAGCAAGCGCCTGGCAAACCGGCACCAGATCGTCGTCGAAGAACTGCGCCTCGTCGATCCCCACGACATCTGCTTCGTTGACCAGTCCTCGAATCTCGGCGGGCGCGTCGACCGGGGTGGTGGTCACGGAGTTTTCGTTGTGGGAGACGACCTCGTCGTCGCTGTAGCGCTCGTCTAGCGTCGGCTTGAACACCTTCGTCTGCTGGCGGGCGATGCGGGCGCGGCGCAGGCGACGGATGAGCTCCTCGGTCTTGCCGCTGAACATGGAGCCGCAGACGACCTCAATCCATCCGGTCGTGCGGTCGCGGTCGACGATGTGGGGTTCGAGGGCGGACATGGGGAACCTGCTTGGTGCGGAAGGTGCTACACGTATCCCAAAGTAACCGCGGTCCGCCCAGGAATTCCAGAGGGGTTTTGTATGGAAGCCAGGAAAGCCGAACAGGAAGAATACTGCCCGCGCGGATGCCGTCTCTCCCACCCTTCGACGAATTCGATGGACGCCCAGTACAAACGCGAGCGTGCCCGTCGCGACTAGGCGACGAGCCGTCGCTCCGGGGTGGGGGTGTCCTCCTCTCCATTCGTCGCCCAAGGCCTCTCGCCCGTCGTATTCTGCCCAACCTGTGCGGCTCGGAGCCATTTGCGCGTGCCCCCTTCCTCTCGTTCTTCGTCCCGGCCTCTCCTGCCCGTCCATGGAACTCCACATTGACAACGTATCGAAAACCTACGGCGACGGCACCCGAGCCGTCCGGGACGTGTCCCTCACCGTGTCGGAGGGCCTCATCGGACTGCTCGGGCCCAACGGGGCCGGCAAGTCGACCCTCATGCAACTCATCGCGACCCTCACGAAGCCTACGGCGGGCACCCTCCGTTGGAACAAAACCGACATCGTCGACCATCCCGCGGCGATGCGGCGCGTACTCGGTTACTTGCCGCAGGACTTCGGGGTGTACCCTGAGCTCACCGCCCCGGAATTTCTGGACTACATGGCCGCCCTGAAGGGGCTGCCGGGCGACGCGGCGGGGGCCCGCATCGACACCCTCCTGGACATCGTGGGACTAGAAGATGTCCGCGACCGGGTCCTCGGGGGCTTCTCGGGCGGGATGCAGCAGCGGGTGGGCATTGCCTGCGCCCTCCTGAACGACCCCGACCTGCTGGTGGCCGATGAGCCGACGGTGGGGCTCGATCCGGAGGAGCGCGTGCGCTTCCGCACCCTGCTAACCGACCTGGCCGAAGACCGAGTCGTGCTCCTCTCTACGCACATCGTGTCGGACGTAGAGGCCACGGCCACGCGTCTCGCCATCATGAACGACGGGCGGCTCACCGCCACGTCCTCCCCGAAAACCCTCATCGATCAGGTGCGCGACTGCGTCTGGGAGTGGGTGGTGCCACGGAGCGAACTGGGCACGGTGCGGGACCGATATCCGGTGACGAAGCTGACCCACGAGTCGGATGGCGTCCGCGTGCACGCGGTGGCGGACCAGCAACCAGCCACGAACGCTTCGCCCGCCCCCCCGACCCTCGAAGACGCTTATCTCTCGCTCCTGAGTGACACGTCCACCCCACCTCGATGATGGCCCTTCGTGCCTGGTTCCACACCGCTGCGGCCGACCTGCGGGCACGCCTCCGGGACCCCCGCCTCCTGATGGTGGTAGCGGCCTGCATCTATCTCGGCCACCTGGTCCTGACCGGCCGAATCGAGCTCACCCTCGTGGGCCGCACGTACCGCGGGGTCGAGAATGCCGCCTGGATGGGAACGATCCTGTCTCTCACGGCGGCCTTCGTCCTCGTCTTCTTTGGGTTCTATCTCGTTCGGGGGGCGCTTGCCCGCGACCGCCAGGTCCGTACGGCCCCCCTTGTGGCCTCTTCGCCCGTCCGCTCGGTGACGTTCCTGCTGGGCAAATGGGCGAGCGGCACGCTGTTTCTCCTGCTCCTGGCCGGCAGCATGGTCCTGAGCCTGGCGGTTCTATTCGTACTACGTGGGAACGGTCTTCCGGCACCCGCGCCGCTCCTGACACCCTTCCTCCTCTTCGTGGTCCCCACGGCGACGGCCGTCGCCGCGCTCGCCCTCGTGTTCGAGTGTCTGCCGGGCCTCGGGGGCACCGTCGGCGGCATTCTCTACTTCATGGGCGCCGTGGCGGCGGTCACCGCCCCTGTCCTCGGCTCCGCCCCGGTGGACCTGCTGGGCATGGGCACGATCCACGACAGCATGACCCAAGCCCTGCTCGAGCAGTACCCTGAGGCCGACCTCAAGACGATGTTCAGCTTCGGGTACTACCGAGACCCCGCGGAGCAACTGAAGACCTTCCGCTGGGACGGGGTGGCCCTCACCGCCGACCTTGCTGCCCGCCGCGCCGGACTCGTTCTGGGCAGCGCGGTGCTCGCCGCGGGGGCAGCCCTTCCGTTTGGCCGCTTCGACCCGAGCCCGGCCTGGTGGGTGCAGATGGGCGCGGGCCCTCCCACCTCTGATTCTGACGCCTCCGAGGCTTCCGCGGAGACGCGTCCCTCCGTGCCGGCGGCATCTCCAGAGTCTTCGATCCCCGAATCGTCCTCGCGGTCGGCGTCTCTCAGTCGCCTCTCGGCCGCTCGTTCTCTGCGCCCTATTCGCCTCTTCCTGGCGGAGGGGCGGCGCGCCCTCCGGCAGCGGTCGTGGACGTGGCAACTGGGTGCGCTGGTCCTCATTGGTGTGGGACTGTGGTGGCCCTCAAGCACCGGCCTGCTCGTGGTCGCGTGGCTCTGGCCGATGCCGCTGTGGTCGGACCTCGGGGTGCGCGAGACGGTCTGCCGCGTGGCGCCGCTGGTGGCGACATCGGTCTATCCGCGGGCCCAGCGCATGGCGGCGTGGGCGGTGGGCGCGACGGTCGCCTTCACTCTGGTAGCCGGTCCGTTGCTGCTGGGCAGCCACGACCGAGCACTCGTGGGCGTCCTGTTCGTGCCGGCCCTCGGTCTGGCCGCTGGACGCTTCTCCGGCACGCCCCGCCTCTTCGAGGTTGTCTACCTCGTGCTCTGGTACGTCGGCCTCGCCAACCAGACGGCCGCTCTCGACTTTGGGGGCGTCGCCCAGGCCCCACCCGCCACTCTCGTCGGCTACGGTCTCGCCGCGGCCGGACTGCTGGCGGGGACCGTGCTGTGGCCCCACCGCTCCTAACGCTCACGCATCGTCGCCGCGCATGCGGCGCGCCGCACGCGCCATAGAGGCTGCCAGGTACACGCCGTAGACCCCCAATGCTCCCACGGCCGCATCGCCGAGCATGGCGGGGTCAAGCGACGGGGGGAGGGCTGCATGAAGTTCGCGCGGCGGGGCCCCCCAGTTCTGGCAGGCGACCGTCCCGGGCGCCCAGACGCAGCGGAGGGCAGGCAGGGTGAGCAACAGGCTTGCTCCGCAGAAGATCGTAGCCGCCCCGCGCCACCACCGGAACCACTTCGCGGTGCCGTGCGACTCGGGGACCCTCCCCGCCGCATCAAACAGCGCATCGCCAGACCATAGCGCGAGCGGGATGCAAACGAGTGCTGCGTTGCCCGCAACGTACGCGACCGGACGGCCGTCGATCATCAGGTAGACCGTGATCATGAGAAGTGAGGAGGCCCGCCAGTAGGCCAGCAGCCGTCCCCGGATCCTCGGCCGCCGCACAGATGCTCCGAGAAGCCCTAGCGGCGCAACCACGAGCAAAAGCGTGGCGAGAATAAAGTCGACGCGGATGAGAAGGGCGTGCACGGGCGACTCAGACGTGTGCTCGACAAATCGGGCAACGGGCCATGATCTCGAAAAAACGGACGCCCTTGCTCCCGTTCCTCTCACCCTACCTCCTCAACCCGAAACGACGGCAGGTGCACTTCCCAGCGGAGCGCCGCCAGACGCACGACCGACACTGCCACGATCGGGAGGCCCGCGACTACTGCCTCTGGCAGAACCAGGGCCCGCAGACCCAGATAAAGCGCGCCCCCGCCCAACGCCGCGGTCGCGTAAATTTCCTCCCGTAAGATGAGGGGCGTCTCGTCGCAGAGCACATCCCGCACCATACCCCCCACGGTGGCCGTGGTGGCGCTCATAATCACAACGATCACCGGCGGCGCTCCCGCGTCGAGCGCCACGCGGGCCCCCACGACCGAAAAGACCGCGAGCCCGAACGCGTCGGCTACTTCCAACGACTGCTGCGGCGGACGAAAGACCGAGGTATAGGCAAACGTAAAGCCTCCCGCGCCCGCAATCACCGCGAGGTACCGCAGGTCCTGAATCCAGAAGACTGGGTGGCGGTCCAGGATCAGATCGCGCACCGTCCCGCCCCCCACAGCCGTCACCGCCGCGATCACCAGCGCCCCGAACAGGTCCATGCGCCGCTGCCCAGCCGCCAGCGCGCCCGACACTGCAAAGACCGCCGTGCCGAACAGGTCCAGCACGTAGAGAATGGTTTCGGGGGAGATCGTCATGGAGACGCGCAAGATTTCGTTCGCGGTGCCGTTAGGAGGTGGCGAGGGCTCGACGGACTCCCCGATCCCGCCACATCACGCGGAGCAGTACACCCAGCATGCCCACCAGGAGCCCCGTGAGGCAGAGGAATGCCACCCCCCATCCAAAGAAGTCAGCCACAAAACCCGTCACCACACTGCCCCCGGCCCCCAGCACCATGTAAACCGTCCGCACGAGGCCAAACCCGGCGCTGCGCTCGTGGTCGTCGAGGTGGTCCATAAACTTCGGCATGAGGGCCGCGCCCCAGCCCATTGAGGAGCCCGTGAGGCCGACCGCCACGATCGCCACGGTTAGCCCCGTTCCCGCCACCAGGAGTCCGTACCCAACGATGCCGACCGCAATGGCGAGGCTGGCGGCCGCGTCCCGACCAATGCGGTCCGAAAGCGCACCGAGCCCCGGCTGGGTGACTCCCTGCACGAGGAAGTACGCCGAGAAAAGCGTCCCCGCTGTGGCCGCCGAATAGCCGTGATGCGCCACAAAAAAGGTGGGCAGAAACGAGGCGGTGGCCTGCCAGACGAACATGCCGACGGCGGAGAGGCCCACTGTGCGGGCGATGGGCGGGCGACGCAGGAGTTCCACAAGGGGCCCAATTTGGAAGCGACTCCAGACCGACTGCTCGGGACGCACCGGCGGCCGGTCCCGCACGACAGAGACCACGAGGAACACGACGGGCACGGCAAAGGCCGTCCCGAGGGACAGCGCCCACCGCCAGCCCATCCACGCGCCCACGGCGCCCGCGGCCATCGGCACCAACACCCCCGCTACGGGGGCGCCCGCAGTGTGAATGCCGATCGCCGTTCCAATCTGGTCGGTCGCGCGCGTGAGCAACGAGGTGGCGACGCTGTAGTGGAGCCCCGCCACGGTGCCCAGCGCGGCCGTCCCGACCAGAAACACCGGGTAGGACGGCGCGAGCGCTAGTAGCGTGCTCGCCACCGCCGTGCCGCCCACCGCTACAAGGATAATGCGACGCTCACCGTACCGGTCGGCCAACAGCCCGCTGGGAAATTGCGCGAGAGCGTACCCCAACCACATACCCGTGAGGGCAAGGCCAATGGCCCCGTTGGGCACCGCAAATGCGTCGCTGATGGAGGGCACGACCGGGCTAATCACGAGCCGCGCGGCCATGGTGGCGAAAAAGGCCAGGGTGCACGCCCCAAGGACGGCCCCCTGGCGCGACCAGAGTGTCACAGTAAAGCGGAATTTGTGTGAGGGATTGCGCGCAGCCCCGTATATCCGGGGGTTGAGAGTCAATAACGTCCATGTCGTTCACATACACCGATCGGAACTCCGCGGACGGCATACATGTCCGGAACCCGTGTTACACCTGTGTAATCCTGGATTGGGGTTCCCCCTTGTGCCCGCGAAAGATGGTAGTGATGGATCCGGGCGGCCGTTTCATGGAGTTTTTCGCTCGGATCGATCGATGTGATCGATCGGTTGTAAAAGGAATGCCGTCCGGGGAGGCTCTTTCCCTGCTCACGCCTCGCTTTGTCCCCCAAGCGCCTCCGGTCATGGAACTCCGCCACCTCCGCTACTTCACCGCCCTCGCCGACGAACTCCACTTCGGCCGGGCGGCCGATGCCGTCTTCGTGGCCCAATCCACTCTTAGCCAGCAGATCAAGGCGTTCGAGGACGAGATCGGAGTGCGCCTCTTCAAGCGGTCGTCCGGGGGCGTGGAACTCACGGAGGCCGGGCGCACCTTTCTCCCGTACGCGAAACGCGTGCTCCGGGAAGCCCGGCGGGCGGAGTCGGTGGCCCGGGCGGCCCGGGAAGGCCTGGCGGGACTCCTCACGATCACCTACGAGGGGACCGCGATGCGGAGTGGGCTTCCCGCCATCATCAAGGCCTTTCAGCGCCAGCGCCCACACGGCGAACTCGATCTCGTGGAGGAAACAACCCGCGAGCAGGTGGGGGCGCTCCGTGAAGAGGAGACCGACGTCGGCTTCCTGTTTCTGCCCATCAACGAGCGCGGACTGCGGGTTCGCACGCTCTTTTCGGCACCCATGGTGGCCGTGCTTCCGTCGGATCATCGACTGGCCGGGCACGACACGGTGCCCCTCCGCGCGTTGGAAGGGGAGCCGCACGTGATTTGGGCTCGGAGCGGCGCTCCTCGTATCCACGACGCCTACGTGCGGGCGTGCCACGAAGCAGGGTTCACGCCTCAAATCATCCAGGAGATCGAGCGTGGCGAGAGCTTTCTCGGGCTCGTAGAGGCTGGGCTGGGCGTGTCCATCGCCCATGCCTCCAACGTGCAAATCCAGCGTCCCGGCGTGCGCTACGCCAAGATTGTGGAACCGACTGTTCCTCTCACGCTCGGCCTTGCCCACCGGCACGACGACGAGTCGCCACTACTGGACCGCTTCCTGGAGACGGTGTCGGAGGAGCAGACAGCTTTTCAGCAAGATCCGCTCTGAGTCTCTCGGACACCTGTTCTCTACCGTAGCTGAGCGTCTGGAGAGTTGATGCCCGCGCCGTCATCCAGTACACTGCAGGCGGATCGCCCTCGCCCCTCACAAACTACTTCTCGCCCGAAACGCCCCTCCCCTCGCCCCGATGACGCACTTGAGGGAGGCCGTACACTGATCCGTTCCGGGTGGCCTTCTACTCATGCGCACCTGTGCAATCGTCAATCCGACCGCCGGGCGCGGACGGGTGCGGCGAATTTGGCCGCGGCTGCTGTCTCGGCTTCTGGCGGCTACGTCGTCGCTCTCCGTGCGCTGGACCACGGGCCCCGGCCACGCCACGTCGCTTACGCGGCGCGCTCTGCGGGACGGCTGTGAGCGCATCGTGGTGGTGGGCGGGGACGGGACGCTACACGATGTGGCCAATGGATTCTTCGAGGACGCCGCTCCCATTGCCCCCTCTGCGGTGCTTGCCTTCGTGGCCTGCGGCTCCGGCAGCGACTTCCGACGCGCCCTCGGCGCCCCCACCGGCATAGAGGCCGTCCGGCAGATGCAAAGCGATCGCATCCGGCCGCTCGATGTGCTACGGGTGCGCTACACGACCCCAGGCGGCCCGGCCCTCCGCTACGCGATCAATATCGCCTCCGTCGGACTGAGCGGGACCGTCGTGCGTCACCTGTCGTCGGGCATTCTGCCCGTTCCGCCGCGCCTGCGCTACTTTCAAGCCGCCCTGCGCGCCCTCGTTACGGATCCTCCCGTCCGCGTCCGTCTCACGCTGGACGGTCGGTCCCTGCCGCCGGCCCGGATCCGACTCGTGGCTGTCGCCAACGGTCATGCCTTCGCCGCGGGGCTGCCCATTGCCCCCACCGCCACCCCGCACGACGGCCGCCTCGATGTCACCGTGCTCCACGACGTGCCCATTCCCACCCTCCTCCGGTACGCCCATCGGTTTTATCGCGGCACCCATCCGTCCCTGCCCGGGGTCGACACGCATCGCGGCCGTCGCCTCACCGTCGAGCCGCTCTCCCATCAGTCGCCAGTCTGGGGCGAAGCGGACGGGGAGCCGCTTGGCTGCCTCCCCTTTACCGTCGAGGTCATTCCCCAGGCCCTCCGCATGCAGTACTGATTCGCCCGGGGTCCGCGGGTCGCCCCCCGATAGATGTCGGATTTCCCGAATCCCTTCTCACTGCGCATCGTAAGGAGCACGCATTCTTCCAGGATTACCCGCTGGATTTTCATGGCCACCCCGACGCTCGACGACGACGGCAGGATCGTCACGCTCGACTTGCACGGCCTGTCGGTCGACGAGGCCGTCGACCTCACCTACAGCACCCTGCGCCTCGCAGAGGACCGGGGCCGCAACCGCCTCAAGGTCATCCACGGGTCCTCCACCACCACGCAGGGGGCCCAGCGCCGTACCATCAAGCGTGCACTCCACGACCTACTCGACCAGGGCGACCTCGCGTCCCACGCCAGTAGTGTCCTGCGCTCGCGGGACACCCTCACCCTCGTGCTCGACCTCACCGCATCGTCCGATCCCAGTCGGATTACCCTACGGGATGTCTGGTAGCGGCAGGCAGCGGACGCGCCTCCTTCGGCTGGTACGGCCGCACGATCTTTGCCCCACTATTCCCCCCCTCACCTACGGACTCGGTGCTATGCCGCCCCGCATTGGCCTCACAACCTCATTTGCGGACAACACGCAGCATCTTGATCGTCGCTACGTCGCGGCGGTCGAGGCCGCCGGGGCCGCGCCGGTGTTGCTGCCCACGACAGACGCCCCCACGACCGTCGACACTGTGCTCGATCAGATCGACGGCCTCGTCGTGCCGGGTGGGCCCGCCGTGACCGAAGGACTCACCGGCCCGCTGCCCGACGATCTCGACTCACTCGATGAGTTCCGGGCCGATTCGGATCGGCGATGGATCGAGGCGTGTTGGCACACTGGGCGTCCCATCCTCGGCATTTGCTACGGCATGCAGCGGCTCAACGCCCTCGCGGGGGGAACCCTCTACGGTGATGTGGAGGCCGAGTACGATGACGCCGACACTCACAGTCAAAAGCGCGGCGCCACGACCCACAAAATTTCGTTTGTCAAGGACACCCGGCTTCACCAGTGGCTCGGCCTCGAGTCCCTAACGGTCAACTCGCGACATCTGCAGGCCCTCGCCACGCTGGGCGATGGATTCTCGGTGGCGGCGAGGGCTCCGGACGGGGTGATCGAGGCAATCGAGCACGAGACCGGCCGCTTTTTCGGCGTACAGTTCCACCCCGAACGAATGGGGGACGATGCTGCCCCGCTCTTCCAGGCTCTCGTTGAACAGGCAAGGGCCGTGTCTCTCTCCCCCGCGTAACCTTTCGCTCCGCCCACGCTCTGTTGTTGGATCATGTCCTCTCTGCTTCCTGACGCGGACGACGCTGGCCCCACACGCACCGGTGGGTTCATCGGACGTCTCTCAGCGTTCATGCTCGGGGGCCTTCTGCTGCTCGTGTTTCTAATCGTCGGCCCGCGGTTCCACCCGGGGTTGTCCCAGATCGTCCCTTCGATCCTTCCGTTCGGGCTCTCGTGGGCCCCGGCGGCTGAGGATGCCCGTACCGCGGCCCCGTTGGAGGAACGATCCACCCACCCCTCTGCGGCACTGTCGCCGTACTTTTCGTCGTCTACGTCGGTCACGTCGGCCCACAATTCGTCAGTCCTCCGGCGCTTCCACGACCTGTTGAACCAGTACGTCCACCGGCAGGCTGAGGACGACAACTTTACCGTTCGCATTCTCGACCGCCGCACGAACGAGGTGCTCGAACTGTACGAGTTAACGGAATTGCGAACGGCCCACGAACGGGGGAAGGAACTGGACTGGGAAACGGTGGACGCGCGTCGCTACGAGGTCATGGAGCGGCTCGTGAACAAGTACGAGGAACGGGGCGTGCCGCTCGACGACATCATCGTGCGGTGGGGCCGCGCCAATCAGGTCCGGACCGCTCATGCACGCGACCGCCCCTACCAGGCCTACGAACGCCGCCTGGCCGAGTACTTGGGGCTCAGCCTGCTGGCGACCGAGATGGGAACCGTTGAAACCTTCAACCAGGACCACCTTGTTTCGGCCGCCGGGGCCCGGAGTCGCTACCAAATGCTGCCCTGGGTGCTCCGCCGGGGCGGGGTGACGGAGTATGCGCTGTCCGCCGCGGACGGTTCTCAGGTGCAGGTGCGTGAAGAGCGGCATCCCCTGCTGGTGTTGGAACCGGCGTTCCTACTGCTGCGGGGCTACGTGAACGCCGTGGGGCATGAGATCCCGGGGCTCTCCGCCTACCACACGGGGCCCGGCAACATTTTTAAGCTGTACCGCCACTACTACGCTACGGGACCGCTCTCCCGCTCGTCTACCGTCGCGGACGCGTACGCCTGGTCCGTTACGAAAGGCTTCGACACCGTGAGCCACGAGTCTACGTTCGGCGGCGACTCGCGGGGGTACGTGCCAGCCCTCTACGGCGCCCTCGCGGCCCGCGACAACCGGCCGGTCAGCCAGTCGCCTCCGCTCCGGGCTGTCCGCCTGCAACTGAAGCCGGGGGCGTCCGTGCGCCTGGAGACGCTGCTGACTCCACTTCGCACAGCCGCCCGTTCCTTCGACTGGGGCCCGGCGGCCGATACGGCCCGCTCGACCTACGAGCGCTTCCGGGCGCTGAACCCGCATGTCGACCTGCCCCCGTCGACCGGTGGTTCTGTGCCGGAGGCAGGAAACGTGCGCCTCGTCTCGTCGGTGGAGGGGCGAGCCGTCGAGTTCTTTCTTCCCCTAGGCGCCCCGGCCACCCTCCGGGCCGCTGGCATCGACGCCGTGGACTCCACAGCCACTTTCCGGTACGACACTTCGACCTACGCCCCCCCCGCGCCCCAACAACGGACGCGGTGGGACCGCCGATACGCGACTCTGGTCGACAACATCGCCCATTTCGGCTTCACGAGGGAGAATCGCGCTCGTCTGCTCCGGCTCCACGATCGGTTTGAAACCCTTGCGGAGCAGCGCCCCACCCGCTTCCGCCAGCGACAGCTCCGCATCATTGGCATCCACCGGCGCCTTTGGCGGTCGGGTCCCTGGGAGGAGTTGGCAGAGGCCACGAAGCGCGCCACGAAGGGACTGCAGATCGAGGGACAGCCCCTCGATTCCCTCTCCACCCAGCCCCCATCCCTTCCTGATTCGCTCCGGTCCAGCGTTCGACGATGAGGGCGCGTCCTCCTCGCCGGGAGCATCTTGCCCCCGGCCCTCCCACCGGTCACTCGTCCAGAAACTCTCCCCGCTTAATGCGCTTCCGCAGTTTTTGGAGCGACATCACCTTCTGCTGAAGACGGGACACCTGGTCGTCCTCATCCTGCTGGGTGGTCTGGTACATCTTTTCCCGAACCGCGTCGAGGGCCTCGTCCACACGGTCAAGCTTTAGGTACTTCATTGCGCTCTCGGCCGCCTCGTAGGGCCGGTCGTTGAGAGCCGGCACGGCGATGTCGTTCTCCTGCGCCCAATGCTCCGAGGCCTCGTGCTCGTTCATGAGAACGGACGTGGCCAGCTGCTGCAGCGCCTCGCCGTGCTCGCCACTCAGAATCTGTTGTGCCTCCACGGTGCCGTCGTTGTACATCTCCGCGAGGGTACGAGCCAAGGTACGGGGCGGCCCCTCGGTGAACTCGTCCAGTGCCGTGTGGCTCAGCACGTGGGCGACCATGCGGCTGCCGTTCTCCAGCATGAGACGGAGCAGGACGCGCTCTTCGGGCAATGGCGACGCGGGCGCGTCGGAAGTGTCAGACGCAGTGTCGGCCGCCGAGGAGGGCGACGGGGAGGGCCGCGCGTCGGGGGCGTCGGCCTCCGTACGATCCGGCACCTGGCGGCGCTGCTCCCGCTGTTGACGGCGCTGATCCCGACGCTCAATCTCTTCCCGGGCCTCCTCCAACATGCGAAACAAATCACTGTCCGGGACGCCCGTAACCTCGCTGGTACGGGCCACATACTCCCGGCGGAGGTTGGGATCGGGAATGCGGGCCACTGAGTCGATGATGTCGCGCTGCGTCTCCACGCGGTCTTCCGGGGTTTCGAGCTCCCCCTGCTGGCGGGCACGTCGATAGGCAAAGGAGGGGAGGTCTTGCCGGTGCTCGGCAATATAGTTGGCAAACACGTCACCATCGTGCTCCTGCACGTAGTCGTCCGGATCGTATCCGTCCGGGAGCTCCACGGCGTAGGCCCCCATGCCCTCCGTTAGCACCCGCTCCAGTCCGCGCATTGCCGCCCGCGCTCCCGCCTCGTCGGCATCATAAAGCATCACCGCCCGCTTGGCATACCGGTCGAGAACGCTCACCTGCTGCTCGGTGAGGGCCGTGCCACTAGAGGCCACCACGTTCTGCACCCCCGCCTGCGAGAGACTAATCACATCCGTATACCCCTCCACGAGCAGTACCTCGTCGGTCTTCCGAATGGACTGCTTGGCCTGGTGCAGGCCGTAGAGGACTTCTTTCTTGTGGTAGACCTCCGTCTCCGGTGAGTTGATGTACTTGGGCTGGTCGCGCTCGTCGTCGGGGTCGAGAATGCGTCCGGCGAAGGCCAGCACCTTGCCGATGTGCGAGAAGATCGGAAAGATAATGCGGCCCCGATAGCGATCGTAGTATCCGCTGCCATCGTTGCGCTCAATGACGAGCCCGGCCTTCTCCAGGGTCTCCGGATCCACCTGTTCATCTGTCGCGGCCGTCAGGAGGGCGTCCCACTCGTTTGGGGCAAACCCGAGGCCGAACCGCTTGATGGTCTTGGGGGAAAAGCCGCGTTGGCGCAGGTACTCGAGCGCACGGCGCCCCCGGTCGGTCTGCGTGAGTTGGCGGTAGAAAAACCGCGCCGCAAAGCGGAGCGCGTGGAGGACCGACTCCCTCTCGTTGGCGGCCTCCGGGTCGGTCTCCTCTTCGGGCAGCGGAATGCCGTAGCGCTCGGCCAGGATGCGTACGCTCTCCAGGAATCCAACGCCCTCGATCTCTTGCACGAACTTGAACACGTCGCCCCCAGCCCCACAGCCGAAGCAGTAGTACAGGTTCTGGTCCGGATCGACGCTAAAGGAGGGGGTGTCTTCGTTGTGGAACGGGCACAACCCCATGTAGCGCGAGCCGCTCTGTTTTAGCTGCACGTAGTCCTCCGACACCTCTACGAGATCGGCCGAGGTGCGAACCTCCTCAACTTTTTCGTCGGGAATCGGCATGACGGATACAGAGCATCACAGCAGGCACGGGCACATGTGTATACTATGTGCCCCGAAAAGTTCGTCCCTTGTGGGACTAGGCCACCATCGGCACCTTGTGCACCGCCTCCTGCAGCACCTGGGCACTCTCATCTTCCCCCTCCACCGGACCCACGTCGGGCTGGTCGGCACACTGGCAGGAGGCGAGGGTGGCACAGACGATCAGGACCGTGAAGAGCAGGGACCGTTTCATGGGGGAGGGAATCGGTTGGTTGGGATGCGAGAGTCAGTGAAGCCCCTCTCACCGCTCACTACCGCGGAAGCCGCCGGACGCAGGAGATGGGCGAACACACAAAAAACGCTACGGGCCTCTGGTTTACAATGTGTCCGCCGCTTTGGAGCTTCATGGTGAATGTGTGCAACGTCCGTGCCCGCCGGGCGTGTCGTTTCTGCTCACGTCTTCGAACAATTATCGCTCCCGAATGACCGACTTGAAGGACCGCATCGAATCGCTCGTTGCCCAGTCGCAGGAGCCGGGGGGCGTAAGCCGGGGCCCCGCCGGCGACGCCGTCGCCGATCTTGTGCGGGCGCTCAATGCTGGCGATGTCCGCGCCGCCGAGCCGACGGCGGATGGCACCTGGACCACCAACGAATGGGTAAAGGAGGGCATTCTGCTCGGCTTCCAGATTGGCCGTACCGTCGACTATTCGAGCGAGCAATTTCCGTTCTACGACAAGAACACGTTCCCCGTGAAGCCGCTCCGCAAGGCCGACAATGTGCGGCTGGTGCCGGGTGGATCGTCCATTCGCAGCGGGGCGTACGTGGCGCCGGGCGTGGTGTGCATGCCGCCCATGTACGTGAACGTGGGGGCGTACGTCGACGAGGAGACGATGGTCGACTCGCATGCCCTGGTGGGGAGCTGCGCCCAGATTGGAAAACGCGTGCACCTGTCGGCCGCCGCGCAGGTGGGGGGCGTCCTGGAGCCGGTGCACGCCACCCCCGTCGTCGTGGAAGACGACGTGTTTGTGGGCGGAAACGCGGGGCTCTACGAGGGCTGCATCGTGCGGGAGGGCGCCGTACTGGCCGCCGGGGTTACCCTCACCTCGTCCACTCGCCTCTACGACCTCGCGGAAGAAACCGTGCACACGACATCGGACGGCTCGCTGGAGGTGCCCGCCGGCGCGGTGGTGATCCCGGGCTCTCGTGCCGTCGACTCGGACTTCGGGCGGAAGCACGGCCTCTCGCTCTCCGCCCCCATCATCGTCAAGTACCGCGACGCCGACACCGACGCGGCGACGGTCCTCGAAGACGCCCTTCGCTAACGAGACACGGCGCGCCCGATGGAGGTGAGCCGTGCTCCTCGGCCAGAATGCGCCGAAAACGCGCCGCGGAAGTAGGTACAAATAGAGAATGCCCCTGGGCAGGGAAGCCCAGGGGCATTCATTCGGACCGAGTTTGGGGTTACCACCCCGGCTCCTCGGTGATGGGCTGAATGTTAGTCGCGTTCAGTCCCTTTTCCGTCTCCTCGATTTCAAACTCGAGGCGATCGCCTTCTTCCAGGTCTTCGTTGGGCACCTCACTGTGGTGGAGGAAGACGTCGTCTTCTCCATTGTCAGGTTCAACGAAGCCGTATCCTTCGGCCGGACTAAACCACTTAACGGTTCCTGTCTCCATAACTCAGTTGGAATCTTCTAGTGTTCACTTTCAGCGTTCCTCCGGCTCCCTCTCCACACGGGAAAAGGACCCGGATTTTGTGATGACACCAATCTTCTATGCAGCCCCTCTCCACTTGTTCTCCGCTGCCTGGGAGGCATCGACGAGGGCACGCCCTTGCGTTCCGGCCCCGAGGCGGATGAAGCTGTCGCCCTTGAAGTGCTTCGCCTGACCTTCACAAGGCAGGCTCCTACCTTTGGGGCACTCAGTGCGCTCTCGTTTTCCCTCAGTGCTTTCATGACAACACCCTGGTTCTCGGTTTCTCGCTCGGCCCTCCCGCTCATCGCCATTGGCCTACTCGTGGCCCTGGGGATCGGGTGCTCTTCCTCGTCCCCCCCTGCATCATCGGGAGAAGGAGAAACGGTCGCCTCTACGGAGCCCGGTCCGGTCCTACACTTGCTGTACCGAACGACCGACGACCGGCTCATGCTTCACAATGCGGGGCGCGACGAGGCCCGTCCCCTGGTCGACGACGCACACACTACGGGCGCACAGGCAGTGTCGCCCAGCGGACGCTACCTGGCGCTCAGCTACGCCACGGCCGACTCGTCCCACCTCGCCCTGCTCGACCTCACGGCCCGCACCCTGCAGCAAGTGCACGCCCGGGCAGGCACGGTGACCTATTCCCTCGCCTGGCACCCGGAACAGGATCGGCTCGCCTTCGGCTACTATCGGCCGGCGGAGCAGGGCACACGTGGTCCCGGCAACATCCGAATTGCCACGCCGGGTGCCTCCACCCAGAGCATTGGGTGTCAGGCCGCCCGCGAGGTGCTACACTGGCTGCCGGGCGGGGCCCTCGCCACCCGCACCGACGACAAGTTGTACGTGGTGGCCCCGGACGACTGCGCGACCCAGGCTTCCCTCGATGCGCGCCGCATGCACCTCATCCGCTACGCGCCGGACGGGCAACAGATGGCCTACATTCACCGAGAGCTTCGGTACGACCGGGCGGCTGAGGACTACGTGCCGGATTCGTCACTTGTCCTGAGTGGAGCGCAGGGCGAAAACGCCGAAACGCTCTTTCGGGACCGGCGCCATCCCCGCCACGCGCGCTGGTCGCCCGAAGGCACCGAGCTGGCCCTCGACGTGGTGGTGGAGGATTCTGGCCACCGCCAAGTCGTGGTGTACAACGGCTCACGGCCCACCTTTCTCGTGCCCCCCGCCGAGACGACGACTGATCAGGTACAGCCGCGCTGGTCCCCCTCGGGCACCCGCCTGGCCTTTACCCTTCGGCGCGACGCAGGTCTTCGGGCGGCCGTGCGGGTGAAGGGGCAGACCCGTCAACTCGCACCCGTGGACGGGGCGGTGTGGGGCTGGCTCGACGAGCGGTCGGTGGTGGTGCCGGGTCCTGATTCTGTTCGGATTCAGTCCTTGAACGGACAGACCCGCTTTTCCCATCCAGCCCCCGCCACGCTTCTCTACGTATGGCGCGCCCCGTTTTCCGAACCCGCCTGAGACATGCCGGAGAGTGGGCTCCACGGAGCGCTTTAGCCTTGAATCTCCGTGACAAGCTGAATCTCCTTCAGCACGCTCTGCACCTCAAAGCATTCTTCGAAGGTGCCCTCGTAGACGGTGGCCTTCCCCTCATTGTGAACGGTCCAGGCCATGTCCTCGGCCTCCCCTCGGCTGCAGCCCGTCGCCTTCACAAGTTGCCCAATGACCTCCTCGAACGTGTGCACCTCATCGTTGAAGAGGATGACAAACCAGGGGTCGTCGGTATCGCCCCCATCGTCTTCTTTTTCGAGCTCCTCCGTGTCCGGCGGCGCCGGCTTCACGTCGGGTTCGGCGGGTGCCCCGAGCATGTGCGGGTCGTAGGAATCAGTCATCGTGCGAACTGGGAGACTCTTCACAGATCGTCGCGGAAAAGGCAAGTGTAGGGCAGCAAATTTCGTCGTTAGGCCGCCGGGTCGTCGGTAGGGGCGGGCGCGGCTCTTTCGAGTTGGATGTCGAAGTTTTCGGTGACGGGATTTGCGAGGAGCTCCTCGCAGGCCTCCGTAGCGATCCGGCGTGCCTCCGCCTCATCCTCGGCGTCGATCCACACCTCGGCCTGCTTGCCCATGCGCACCTGATCCACTGCGTCGTACCCAAGGTTTGCGAGCGCCTGCTGCACCGTCTTGCCCTCCGGATCCAGGATGGAGGGGCGCAGGGTGATCGAAATCGTGGCCTTGTACATGGACAGCTGGGCGTTGTGTGCCAGGGGACAGTACGATGCGTGCCGCGGCGGTCAAGGGGCTCCAGGCTCCTCTGGCGCCGGGGTCGCAAGCGCCCGGAGAAGCTGATAGAAGGCCCGCCCCACGCCGTGGAGTAGATAAGTGGATAGGACAAGTAGGAGTCCTCGTTCCTGCAGTCCCACAATAAGCACACCAGCGAGCACGTACGCGGCGGTCTTTTTGGGATGGGCTCGCACGTACTGCAGCGTCGGCATGGGGATGGCATCAAATCGAATGCTCGACACCATGAGCCCCGAGAGCACAACTACGACCGGCAGGACGACGCGGAGGTTGTCGAGGACCACGGCGCCGCTCCAGGTCGCGTTTTCGGCTGCGAGGACGAGGGCCACGAGGGCGATCGCCTGTCCCGGGATGGGCAGGCCCTCGAAACTCTCTTTGTCCGTCTCGCCGGCCGTCGTGTTGTAGCGGGCCAGTCGCACGCCTCCACAGAGGGCCGGAAGGGCCGCTACGATCATGCCCAGCGGGTTGTAGGCGTTCAGCGCGTACCCGTAGAGGAGAAACGACGGGGCAACGCCAAACGAGACGATGTCGCTGAGGGAGTCGAGCTGCACACCAAACGGACTGTCGGCGTCCGTGAGCCGGGCCATCACGCCGTCGAGGAGGTCGAAAAATCCGGCCAGTACGATGAGCCAGCAGGCCATGCCGTAGGCCCCGTCTAGCACCTGCGTGAGGGCCAAAAACCCGCACAGCATGTTCATTAGCGTAAAAAAGGAGGGCACGACGACACGGGGGGACGGACGCTCACTCCGCTGCTCCCGCCAGGCGGTGCGGTACGCCCGGAAGCGTCGTCGCACACGCGCCGGACGCGAGGAACGGCCCTCCGACGACGTGGAGCTGCTCGCACGATCGGACCCGAAGAGGTCAACCATTGGACACAATCGGTCTACGACGGGGACGCCGACGAGGAGCGCGGCGAGGTGGATGCAGGTTCAGACGCAGCACCGGGGACCTGCGATTCGGACTCGGCAGTTCCGGCCGCGGGCAGTCGGCCGAGCACTGTCGTCCCGGCCCGTACGGTCTGCCCTTCCTCCACATCGAGATCGACCGACGGCGGCACGAGAAGATCCATCCGGGACCCGAACTTGACGATGCCGAAGCGCTGTCCCGCCTCCACCGTATCCCCCTCCACCAGGTCGTACTCAATGCGACGCGCGACGGCTCCCGCGATCTGCTTGAACAGGATCTTCGTGCCGCTTGGGTGCCGCAGTCCAAACTCGGAGCGCTCGTTCTTTTCGCTGGCCTTGGGATGCCAGGCCACAAGGTAATTGCCCGGACGGTACTTGGCGTATTCGATGACGCCACGGGCGGGCACCCGATTCACGTGCACGTCGAGCGGCGAGAGGAAAATGGAGATGCGTTGTGCTCGCCCCTTCAGGTACAGCGGCTCTTCCTCCTCCACAACCTCCACCACGCGGCCGTCGGCCGGGGCCAACAAGCCATTCTCACGGGCGTCCGGGGGCGGAATACGCTCTGGATCGCGGAAGAAGTAAAGCGTAAATGCAAGCCCACCCACTGCCAGGGCCAGTATCGGGGCGCGCCAGAGCCACGACCCGGCCCACAGTGCCCCCACGCCCAGCAGAAGCGCCAGGCCCGCCACGACGGCGATAATCGTGTAGCCTTCGCGTGCAATCACAGAGCGGGAAAGCAGGGAGACAGGGCTGATTCGACTCCAGAAGCGTTCGCTGTACCACCATCGCACAGCGAAGTTCACGCAGGCATCATGAACATCGTTCGGAAACCTCACTCCCCGGGCGACCCCAAAGCTACCGCGACAGGTATAGGTCCTTCATCTCGTAGGGTTGCTCGAACTGCTCGGCGTCCAGCGACTCCACGAACGCAATTGATTCTCCGGTCGACTTCATTTCCGGTCCCAATTCCTTCGGCACCTCCGGGAACTTGTCCCACGAAAAGACCGGCTCTTTGATCGCATAGTCCTCCAGACTGGACTCCAGGGCGCCCGCCTCGCGGAAGGTCTCTAGCTTTTCGCCAAGCATCACCTTCGTGGCGATGGCCGGAATCGGAATGTCCTTCGCCTTGGCGATGAAGGGCACGGTACGGGAGGCGCGCGGGTTGGCCTCGATGACGTAGACCGTTTCGTCCTTCACGATGAGCTGCACGTTTACGAGGCCGAGGACGTCCAACTCAAAGGCGAGGGCCCGCACGTACTTCCGGATGGTCGCGAGCACCTCGTCGGACAGGCTGAACGGCGGCAGCACGGCGGTCGAGTCGCCGGAGTGAACCCCCGCCGGCTCGATGTGCTGCATCATGCCCGCAATCCACACCTCATCGCCATCGCAGATGGCATCCACGTCCAGCTCGACCGCGTCTTCGAGGAAGCGGTCGAGCAGAATCTCGTTGTCGGGGTACGTCTCCAGCACATTCCCCACGTACTTGGCCACCTCGTCCTCGTTGATGGCGATGCGCATGCCCTCCCCACCCAGCACGTAGCTGGGCCGGATGAGGGTGGGGTAGCCGAGCCGATCGGCCGTCGCGATGGCCTCGTCCACCGAGTGGGCCACGCCGTAGGGCGGGAACGGGATCTCCAGCTTCTGAAGGATGCTGGTAAACTTGCCGCGGTCCTCCACGAGGTCCATCTTCGAGTAGGAGGTCCCGAAGATCTGGATGCCATCCTCCTCGAACCGCTCGCCGAGCTTGATGGCGGTTTGCCCGCCGAGCTGGAGGACGACCCCCTCCGGCTGCTCTAGGTCGATGACGTCCTGCACCCGCTCCCAAAAGACCGGCTCGAAGTAGAGCTTGTCCGCCACGTCGAAGTCGGTGGACACCGTCTCGGGATTGCAGTTCAGCATGAGGGCTTCGTAGCCCATCTCCTGGGCGGCCTTCACGCCGTGGACGCAGCAGTAGTCGAACTCGATGCCCTGCCCGATGCGGTTGGGGCCGGAGCCGAGGATCAGCACCTTCGGCT